>JAESFM010000023.1_pt1 | contig 98598 bp, 81 predicted proteins | sample 9266171 | NCBI WGS metagenome assembly JAESFM01 (sample SAMN14505069, study PRJNA617099) | algae metagenome | isolation source: Hassallia sp. WJT32-NPBG1 and co-occurring heterotrophs from well developed... | place: USA: Mojave Desert, Joshua Tree National Park, California | collected 2006-06-22 | reverse complement strand
CCTGGTATTGATGCTTATGAGCAACAGTATCGTGACCGAATACTGAAAAACCTTCAGAAAAAGGCTCAAGCTTTTGGTTTAGAACTCATCCCTATTTCCAATGCTACGGAATGTGTTTCTTAGGAGACTAACCATTACCAACTAACAAATAACCACTAACCACTAGGGCATGTTTTCAAACAGCCCGACACCCTAGAGGGGTAAGGCTATACATACCTAGCCCACCTCCGTGGGCTATGAAAATCAAAGATTTTAGCCTGGGTCCGCAGAGAAGCGTGCGCTCGGCGCAGCGATTTATGTGTTTGAAAACACGCCCTAACCAATCTGGTGAGAAACTACGCTGCTTTTGGTACGGTTACACCGACTCCTAAATGAGAATTAGCTTGTTACATTAGTTGACAGGAACAGATAACAGGCTGCTTAGTCAAATCTAATACAAGCTTTTACGATTAAAGTTGCAAACACCGCACATAGCTGTGGTAGTAAAGGAGGCAAAACGTGAGTAACCCATCCAATCAAGTATCAGAATTTTTTAACAGTGAGCCAGAAACGAGTGAAGTGCTGTGGCAGTACGTTAAAGCCTTGAGTCCAGAGACAATTACTCAGTTATCCAAACCCAATTCTCCAGAAGTGTTTCAAGTAATGGAGCGCAATATTGTCGGGTTGTTGGGCAACCTGCCTGCGGAAAACTTTGGTGTTACCATTACTACCAGCCGGGAAAGTTTAGGTAGGCTTCTTGCCTCTGCCATGATTAGTGGTTATTTCTTGCGTAATGCCGAACAGAGAATGAGCTTTGAAATGGTATTGCAAGGAACTGAAACTAACAAGACCGAAAATGACTAAGGATTTAAAGATTCCGTCCTTAAGATTGGATCTTGTTAAATAAATGCTTTACTATTGTCACGACAATATAAATCAGAAATCGTAAGGACTGTTAAATCTTTACAAGCTGCCTCCCCTCTAACCTTAGCTATTAGAGGGGAATGGTAATTTTTCTCATTGTCCAAAAGTGACTTAAAATACACAATTGAAAATTACTTCATTAATTTAACTTTGATATAGGTGTCTGGACAAATTCAAACAGACTTAAAATTTGATATGAAACATAAACTCGGCAGACATCAAATTAATCTGCCGAGTTTTTGTTAACGCTAGTTAGTTGTTTTACTATCTACTAACTACTAACTAAAAACCATGATTGAAATTATTTCTCCACTACCCCACAAAATCATTGGCGTGGCTGTAATATCGAATGAGCAAGGGGAAATATTAATTGATCGCCGTCGTCCAGAAGGCACAATGGGCGGTTTGTGGGAATTTCCAGGAGGTAAAATCGAGAAAGGCGAAACCGTCGAAGAATGTATCAAACGAGAAATTAATGAAGAATTGGGAATTGTTATTGAAGTGGGAAAACATCTGATCACTATCGATCATACGTATACCCACTTGCGTGTCACCCTTACAGTACATCATTGCCGCCATCTTACGGGTATTCCTCAAACGCTGGAGTGCGATGAAATTCGCTGGGTGAGTTTGGATGAACTCGATCAGTTTGCTTTTCCTGAGGCAAATATTGAAATTATTGCTGTTTTACGTGAAGGCGATCGCTCTCATCCTTAAAGCTTGATTAATTGTGGGTTTTATTCGTACAGTGCTTTCTAGTCTGAAGGTGAGGTGCGATCGCATTAAATTTTTAGCCCACCATCGCTCCGCAGCGTGTCTTAAATAAGGCAGCCAACACGAGCGGGAACGCAAACAGCGAACGTTCGTATAACCCCATTTTAGTCTGAGCGCAAAGTGCGATCGCAACTCGACAATATATGTAAAACTTTAACTAATGAACTACCCCGCCAATCTAAGAAGATGGATGAGGTTTCTGACGCTTCATCTCAGACAGGTGCTTAAACCCACCGCAGTGAGTAGAAGTAGAGCTATCTAATCCACGTTTAATGAGGCTAGTTCCTAACCCCTGAGCGTAATTGAGCATAACTTGCGCCGCTGCTATATCGCGGTCACAAACTAATCCACAAGGGCAATTATGGACTCGTATACAGTGACTAATTATTTGTCACGACGACAAATAATTAGTCACTGTACACGAGGAATGCGTGGTGGAGTCTTATTCAACAATACTTTCATTAAAGCCGATGACGGGATTTGAACCCGTGACCGCTCGATTACGAATCGAGTGCTCTACCACTGAGCCACATCGGCAAAAACCATCTTAAATTATAGCACTAATAAGGTCATGGTACAACAAAATCCCAAAAATCGCGTTAACCCAGAACAATACGCCCGTTTAAAAGCAGAAATAGCAGCTCCCTATCGTGGCTTGCGACAATTTATATATATTAGTTGTGGTGCTTCTGGTTTTATCGGTGGACTCGTCTTTTTATCCCAACTGCTTGCCGGACGGGATATTAATAGTGCATTGCCGAACTTAGCACTTCAGGTAGGAGTCGTTGCTTTAATGGTATTTCTTTGGCGATGGGAGCAACGTCGGCAAAAACGCTCATAAATTAATAAAACTATAAGCTTCTTATCGGACAAATTCTCCCTTTTTGCTTGCTTACCTTTTATATTTGGTAATAAATGTCTACTTTAGTTAAAAAACTTAACATAAGTATATAATCAGGAACATATAGACAGTAAAAATTAAGAAATTATTAGGAAATTTGAAAACTTGAGATTTTCAATAGAAACTAATAATACTTCAAACGGGGTCAGCCAATATAAAGACCCTGAATATCAACGGATAAATTTAAATGGGGTCTACTAAATTTTAAAGACCCCAAAGTTAAAAAACTCAAAATATTTGAAGCGCCAAGGCTTAACAATTGTTAGGTCTTGGCGCTTTGATTTATACAAATCAGTATGAACTTCACAACTCAATTTTTGATTGCCCCAACCCCTTGAAGAGTAAGGGGAGTAAAGGAAGTGCGAAAAGATGAGGAAGCGAATTTATCTTTATCTTCTTGTCTCCTTCTCCCCTTGTCTCTCTATCTTCTTATTAAGGAGTTTGTACCAAATAAGGTGAGGGAATTGCTTGAGCGCGTCCAGCACTAACTAGCGCTTGGTAAACAAAAGCAGCAACTTCTGCCCTAGTTGCCTCACGATTTGGATTTAGCTGCTTAACGGTAGGATAATTAATTACCAATTGCCTTGAAGTTGCCGCAGCAACAGAGCCTGTTGCATATTTGGGAATCTGGGTAGCATCAGTGTAGAAAGTCAAAGCATTCTGACTATCAGCATTTAAACCCAGACCGTTGGCTAAAGATACTAACACCTGGACTCTAGGAATTTGCTGCTGTGGTTTAAAGGTACCGTCGGGATAGCCAGAGACATATTGACCCTGGTAAGCAGATTGAATTGCTGCGTAAGCCCAGAAATTGTTTTTCAGATCCTTAAAATCAATACCTGGGCGTTTGGTTGCTGGTGACAACGCTTTAGTGATGATAGTAGCAAATTGAGCGCGTGTTACAGGTTCATTCGGTCTAAAACTGCCATCGGGGAAGCCAGCAATAATATTCTGGGAGGCTAAGGCTTCAATATAGCCTTTTGCCCAATAACCTCCTGGCACATCTTTGAAGGCGGTTTGACCACCTGCGGGGGGTTCAACGCTAGCGGCTACAAAATCTACCTTGCCGGAAATTCGGGTGGGGTCAATATCATTACCAACAGCGACTATTGTGTTCTGAGCAGTCGCATTCAGTACGTCGAAGAACTTTTTCGGGTCTTTTTTGCCGTTATTGCGAATTAGGTTTTTACCAGGATTTTCTTGGGTTCCCAAATCTGCTTGCGCTTTTTGAAGCGCAACTAACCCATGATCTCGATTATCTTGAATTACATTATTACGCAACACAGGTTTGGCGCTACCAGTGAGAACAACTCCGCCAATGTTTTGGGTAATTTGGTTATCAGTAATTAAAGGGGCTGCTTGGTCACTGACAGCAATACCAAAACCAGTTGATTGGAACAAGTTATTGCGAATCTCGCCTGTAGCAGATTTAGCTACGGAAACACCGTTGCCTTTGTTCTCACTAAAGGTGTTATTTTCAATTTTAGGATTACCTGTACCTGTGACGAAAATGCCTTCTCTTATACTGTTAACAAATGTACTGTTTGTGATTGTGGGATTAGTCGATTCAACCCACACCCCACTACCGCGTTGATTAGGGTTAGTGACAGTAACGCCAGTGATAGTAGAATCTTTGTCAGCGCGAATTGTAATGTTCTGACGCGCAAAGGAGGGGCTGACGAAGAAATCACCACCTGTAATTAATATCGCCTGACCTTTGCTGGCATCATCACCGCGCAGTGTCACACCTTGTTTAACAAACAGTGGAAATTTTTCGCCACTTTCAGTGTTATAAGTACCACCAGCAAGTTGAATTACGGTACCTGGTTGAGCCTTGCTGAGGGCGAACGTGATAGTTTTATAGGGTGTTGCTTCAGAATTGCTAGCAGCGTTGTCTGCACCGGTAGCTGGGTTAACGTAAATTGCTGTTGCTGTTGCTGTTGCCGGAACTTGCGCGGTTACAGTTGGAGTAATACCTTCTTTAAGGGTAGCACCAGCATTGACTTGACCAGGTGATAGCATTGATCCAGCAGAAACCAGTATCAAGGCGCTTAGTCCTGCTCGCAAGGGTAGAGTATATCTAGGGTGACTGCTAGAAAGAAGGCGAGAAGTTTTCGATTGAGGCTTTTGAAAACCCTGACGTTTCATCTTTTTTATATCTGTGATTTGAGTGAATAAAGGTACGTTGAAAGAGGTATCGATAGCAGCCAGGTAGCTGTAAAACCCATGCAAAACTATACCGGAATAACAGCACCTTATCAGCCAAATTCTTGAAGAAAAATCAATGCTAATGTTGTTGAATGTTACAGTTTAAAAACTGTCAAGTTTAATCTAAGTTAAACCAAAAAGCCTCTTATAGTGATGTTTTTGGGCTGTAATTCAAAGCGGTTGTATTTTAAAATACTTGTTTTGAGGTTTTCATGTTTAAGTTTATTATCTAAAAAGCTGATAATTTAATATTTCTTAATAAAAATACACGTCAGATCTGGTATTTATATGTGGTGCTAATTTCCGCTCATTACTGCTACAAATGATTTTCTTCTGACCCCGTGCTGTCCATTCATACCAAATCTAAAGTCAAATGGTATTACGTGAGGAAGATGTTGCAAATAACAAGCAGTGGATATCCTTAAAAGCACACCCAAGCTTGGGAAAATGAAGGTAAATGCGTTGCAAATTTTTGTCTGTGTCTGGTGCGTTACTTTTAGTAATAAGTATTTATTTTATACTTTCAGGCGCTCCTGCTTTAGCTGCGGAATCGGTGGTCTTGAAATACCGTATCTTCCGAGAATCAATTTCGGTGCAGGAGTTGTCTACCTTTGCCCAAACTGGTAAACTCTCAACTTCCTTAAGAGTGAATTTAGCTTTGGCTAGACAAAACCCTCAAGCAATTCGTCAGTACTTGACGGAACCTGTGAAAGTTAACCCGGTGATTTTAGATAAAGTGCTGAATAGCCGGATTGGTAATGTGATTTTAGATCAACTTACTCAAGTTATTCACACGCGATCGCGTCAGGCAGACAAACAAGCTTTGCGTGCTGCTTTAGTAGTTTCTGCCAGTAAAGATGGGCAAATTACATTTATAGAAGTAATTCAAAATTATCCCACAAATGAGGTGGAAGTTGAAGGCGATCGCTTAGAAAGTGCCTACCGTCAACTTCGTCGCTTGCAAGGAAATTTACAAGATATTCTTGGTTTTTAAGTACTTTTGAGGTTCAAAAAATTATTATTTATATTCACAACAAACAGCCAATTGCCATTGTAATATTAGCAATCAGCTATTGGGATTATATTTTTTGGTCATTTCTACTTAGCTGTTTAGTAAGCTAAAGTTTCTAAAGTTTCTCGTAAATAGCGCTGTACTTGTTGCTCAAGCCGAAGCTTTTGTAATTGAGCATCGTGTTCGAGTTGCCAGCTTTGGAAACCAGAACTCGCGGCGATCGCCGATATAAGATTATTCCAAATTTCCATATCGGTAGAAGTTTGAATTCGAGCCATAATTACTCATTCCTCAGTTTTAACTTTGCCAGTCAACTGGGGCAAGATTTGATTAACCCGCACCCCTAAAATTGTAAAATCCTGCTTAATCTTTTCTAAAGATAACGGTTCTATAGCCGCAAATTCTGTTTCCTTCGTCACCAAAACTCCTGCGACACTCAGAGGAATTTGCAAAAATAAATTACTCACCAAAAAGAATAAACCAGCAAGCAATAATGCTAAACCGCGCCATTGAGGTAAAAACTGAGCAATGTTTGCTACCAAGGGAATTGCTTGATAAAGCAGCCCCAATATCAAAACTGATAATACCGCTCCTAAAACTGCTAGCAGGCGATTTAATTTTGTATTAACTAAACAGAGAATTTTACGCTGGGGTTCGCTGAGAGTTTCTGGCTTTATGGCTACTCCCAAAAGGGCAAATATATAAAAAGGGCGGCGCAATTGCATCCACAACAGCGGTAGAACGCCAATTGCCGCAACTACAAAAAATTCTAACCAAATTGGTAGTAAGCGATCGCCTACTGCCAAAAACAATAAGCACAGGGGCAAAAAAATCGGCAGCGTTGCCAATCCAGCGACGTGAATCCACAAAATAGGTTCTGAGCGAAATGAGGACATAGTAGAAGAATTAGGAGTTATTAGTTGAGAGTTAGGAGTTAAAAACTCATAACTCATAACTCCTAACTCATAGCTATTTTGCACTTTATCTTGTCGAAGTCAAAGTGCGGCGTTTCGTCACCATTTGGTAAGATTCGATGCTGTCACTTACAATCCAGTCGTTGAATCTATCAACGCCGATACCGCATTCATAGCCAGCATTGACTTCCTTAACGTCATCTTTCATCCGTTTGAGGGAATCAAGGACACCTTCATAGATGACTTTGTTATTACGACGCACCCGGATTTTGCAGTTGCGAACTAGCTTGCCAGATTGCACGTAGCAACCAGCAACCGCACCGCGTCCCACTGGGAAGACGGCACGTACTTCGGTGATCCCCAGATGCTCTTCCACCAATTCTGGCTCTAATAGACCTTCCAGGGCTGCCTGGATGTCTTCTAGAAGTTTGTAGATGATGTTGTATTCTCTGACATCCACACCAGCTTCATCGGCGGCTTGTCTGGCACCACTAGCGTAGGTAGTATTGAAGCCAATAATTACGGCGTTACTAGCGGCAGCCAAGTCAATATCTGTCTCGGTGATTTCGCCAGCAGTAGCCAATAACATGCGAATTTGCACTTCGTTTTGCGGGATTTGTTTGAGCGATCCCACAATGGCTTCTACAGAACCTTGTACGTCTCCCTTCAGAATCAAGTTGAGTTCTTTCAACTCGCCTTCTTGTGCCTGAGCGGAAAGAGTTGTAAGGGTGACGCGTCCCTGTAATAAACGCGAGGCGCGTTGTTTGTCTGCCCGGTCTGAGGCGAGTGCGCGTGCTTGTTTTTCGTTCTCGAAAACCTCGAACTCGTCGCCTGCTGCTGGCACATCACTTAAACCCAACACCTCGACGGCAAAGGACGGGCTTGCAGCTTCAACTCTTGCTCCTCTGTCATCGACCATTGCCCGGACTTTACCAAAGGCAGAGCCAGCTACGAGCATATCGCCGACGTGGAGAGTACCATTCTGAATTAACAAAGTAGCAACTGCTCCCTTTGCTTTATCCAGATGAGCTTCAATCACCGTTCCTTTTGCAGTCCGATTTGGATTTGCAGAGAGTTCGCCTACCTCATCAACAATCAAAATCATTTCTAAGAGCGTATCCAAGTTTTCGCCCTTAATGGCGCTGACGGGAACCATGATTGTGTCACCGCCCCAATCTTCTGCGGTTAAACCATACTGGGTGAGTTCTTGTTTCACCCGCTCTGGCTGTGCCCCTTCTTTGTCAATTTTGTTAATTGCTACGACAATTGGCACTTCAGCGGCTTGGGCATGTCTAATAGCTTCAATGGTTTGGGGACGAACGCCATCATCTGCTGCTACTACTAACACAGCAATGTCTGTTACCCGCGCTCCCCGCGCCCGCATAGCTGTAAAAGCTTCGTGACCGGGGGTGTCTAGGAAGACGATTTGCTGCATCTTGCCTTCATGTTCGACATCGACGTGGTAAGCACCGATGTGTTGGGTAATACCACCAGCTTCTCCGGCTGCCACTTTGGTTTTGCGAATCGAGTCGAGCAGGGTAGTTTTGCCGTGGTCTACGTGACCCATAATTGTCACGACTGGCGGACGGCGCACAAGATTTTCCAAGTCTCCTGCTTCGATCATTTCCGTGACTTTGATTGCCTCGGATTCTAGTTCGGCAGTTTCAACTTCTATTTCTAGCTCGGTTGCGATCAGCGTAATGGTAGGAATATCCAGGTTTTGGGTAATACTTACCGCCATGCCTTTCATGAACAGGATTTTCACAATCTCTGTATCGGCAACTGCTAAGGCTTCAGCCAATTCTTGCACGGTCATTGGACCGGTTACTACCAGTTTTTCTGGACGATCGCGCTTTTGCTCTTGTTGGCGTCCACCTTTTTGATCCCGGTCGCGATCGCGATCGCGGCTATTGGATTTTTTACTACCTCTAGCAGTTGGGATGCTGGTTGTTGGAGCTATTGTAGGTGACGAAGGTCGGCTTGCTTTCGGTTTGGGAGGACGAGCGATGGAAAGGCTGACCTGAACGGTTGCTGGTGAATCTGGATCTTCATCATCGAGTAAGTCTTCTTCAAACTCATCATCCAGGATCGGCTTAACTCGCTTGCCTTTGGTGACTCCCTTGCCTGCTTTTTCTTTAACTTCGTCAATAATTTCCTCTTCCTGCCACTTTTTACCACCTTTGAGTAGACGAGGTGGTGTGGGGCGTTTGAGGTCGAGCAAATCGGGTGCTACGGGATCGTCATCTAGCCCATCTTGTTTTGCGGAAACGCCCGCCAGTCCTCTTGGTGGAGTTGCCACCGGTGAGGCTGCTGGTTTTTCACCTGGACGTACCGGTCTGGGTCGTTGCGGATCTCCTCCACCAGGTGTTGGCGCAAATGGTCTACTACCTTTTTGCTCCGGTCTGACTGGTGCGGGAGTGGGTCGCCCTGCTCCTGGTCCTGCTGGGCGGGGTGGATCTTGTGCGGGTTGGTCGCTTGTTGGTCTGGCGACCCTGGTGGGTTTTACCTGATCGCGATCGCGCTTCAGGATCGGTTTTTCTGCCTGAGTCTGCGAAGATGCCTCAATACGTTCTCCCGTCTCCACCAGAGCCTGTCCATCTGATGAACTAGTAGCTGTTTCCGCAAATGGTCTGGCGGGTGGCGCTACTAGTTGCGGTCTTTGTGGTTTTTCCGGTTTTGCTCTGGGAGCAACTGTTTTCTCCGGTTTTTCTGGGGCTGTTTTTTCTTGTATTGCAGCACTATCAAGTGTTTGCTCTGCTTCAGCTTCAGGAGGTTTTTGTGGGGTCTCCGGCTGATTTCTGGGTACTGGTCGAATTGGTGCCGTCGGCTTCATTGATGATGAGACTGGTGTGGCGAAGGGTCGTGGAGAGTTAGGAGGATTAGCCTCCGAAGAAGTAAATTCAGTACTAATAGCAACTGACGCTTCTTGGGCGTTGGAGGTAGTGTTTCTCAATATTTTGGGTTTGCGAATTTCCAAAATTTGTTGTTTGTGGGGTGCGGTTGGTCGGGAGGGTCCACCAATTTGCGGTGAATTGGGTTTATGACTGGTTGTAAGTTCTTTTTTTGGCATTACATTCGTAGCAGCGAGTTTTTCGGCTGCTGTCCGGATTTGTTCTGCCTCTGTTTCCGAAATTGTACTGCTATGGCTTTTTACCGCAATATCGAGCTGGTCGCAAATTGCTAGTAGCTCTTTGTTATCCAAATCCAATTCCTTTGATAATTCGTAAATTCTAACTTTGCCGTTGTTCATCCACTCTTCCCCAATAAGATTACAGTTTTAGCGGATGGCTGCCTGGGAGTGCGACATCTCCATCCTTTCACTACTGTGTTTAGGTTGCCCTTGGTGATTTTGCCGTTGCCTCCAATCAGGAAAGAGAGATGTTTCGGTTTACTGCTGGCATCTCCACACTCAAGGATGGTTGATGCCATGCGCGATCGCGCTACCAGGTTGCCATGTTGTTTTTTTTTGGTTTTGCTGATTCTGATTCCACAACACAATCGAGTAAAACTTTTGGTTGAGTCTTGCTTCGCCGCTCTGCTATAAAGTTGAGAAGCTAGCTACGCTGCCTACACCCATTTACTATTTTGGCATTAACCCAAGCAATCAAGTCAGAATGTGATGATAGCGTATTAGTACGGCTGTCAGTACAATTCTTAGAGTGATTACCGCCAAACCACAAATATTAATAGGTATGGCTTTAGGCTAAACGTTGCCACAATGCTTCGTACAGTGCTTCTGGCACTGATGCATGTAGCGATCGCCCTAGTCTATTTTTTTTTTGAGCAGCACAAAGGCAGCTCGGTTGCGGACAAATGTAGGCAGAACGCCCCATGCCCTGATTTAATTGTACCTGTCTAGATGGAAAGACGCGGACAATCCGCCAAAACTCTTCTTTTAATTTGACTTGGCGGCAACTGATACAACGTCTGTAATTCTTTTTCATCTGTTTTCTCTGGGTTCATTACAATATTTTTTGTGATAAAACTCCTCAGTACTAATATTTGTATTTTGTTATATTCTCAACTAGACCTTTATAAACCGGGTTAATGACAAATTAAGATTTGTTAAGTTATTTGTATTTCTACCCGGTTTGTTGCGTTATTGCAACATTTGAGAATATTTCTACTAAGTTGCTGATGGCAAGGTGATCATCTTGGCGTTGATAATTCACCGTTAACTCTTAACAGCAAAAGTGCGATCGCTTTTCTATTTTTCAAAAAGCTCGTAGGTAGGGCAGAGGCTATTGCTCAACCCAAAAAACGATTAAATTTTGCAGATAAAGATGTTGGTAAGCGGTAATCCTATGAATGAAAGCATTTACACAAATGGCGATGCTGTAATTATTTCTCAAAAAGTAAGCGGATATCTTTGGAATACTCAAACTACCAATAAAGACAAGATGCTTTGAAATGTAGCACCTTTTATTCCTAAAGCGTTAGTAAGTTTGGCTATAGCAAACGGTGTATCAGAAGCCACAGCTAGGTCCGCTAGGCGTTCTAAAAGCTGTTTTAGCGAACTTAAAGAACTTTTCAGCAACAATTGTCTAAAATTGTCTGCTAATTGAGATCTTTCGTCTATGAAATTTTGCAAAGCTACTCTTAAGTCAGATGGAAAATTCTCAACTGACTTCATAACTGTTTCTAACTTGTTTTGGCATGCTTCTATTTCTTCATCTTGCTCGTCTTGCTCATCTTGGTCATCTTGGTCATCTTGGTCATCTTGCTCGTCTTGCTCGTCTTGATACTCATCGTTTGTTTCTAATTCCTCGTACTCATCTGCTTCCTCTAGCTGTAGTTGCTCTATTTCTTCGAGTTCCTCAAACTCCCTTTCATCTTCTTCTTGTTGATATTTTGCTCGGACGGCGACAAATTTTGCATCTTCCGCTGCGGGGTCATATTTTGCTTTGTCTTTGATGTCAATTTTCCAGCCAGTCAGACGAGCAGCTAAACGGACGTTTTGTCCTTCTTTGCCAATAGCTAAACTAAGTTGATCTTCAGCTACCAAAACGTGAGTTTGGCGACTTTCAGGATCCATGAGACGCACTTCATCGACTCGTGCGGGACTCAAGCCGTTAGCAATGTAAGTTGCGGGATCTGGCGACCAACGAATCACATCGATTTTTTCCCCACGCAATTCGTTAACCACCACTTGAATTCGTGATCCCCTGGCTCCAATACAAGCACCAACTGGATCTACATCGCGATCAAGGGTATCAACAGCAATTTTAGTTCGCGGTCCGACGTAACGCGAAGGAGGATTAGCTTCTCTGGCTACAGCAACAATTCGCACAACTTCATCTTCAATTTCCGGGACTTCGTTGGCAAATAAATATACAACTAAACCAGCATCCGCTCTGGAAACTAGTAACTGCGGTCCGCGTTGCTGTCCTTGAGAAACTTTTTTCAGATAAACCTTAAATGTAGCATTTGCCCGGTAATTATCGTTGGGCAATTGTTCCCGCTTGGGTAATTCAGCTTCCACTTCTGGTTGACCAAAGTTACTGATAACTGCCATAATCACTGACTGCCTTTCAAAGCGCAGTACTCTTGCTTGCAGCACAGTTCCTTCTAAGTCTTGAAATTCTTCTTGCACTAACTGGCGCTGCTGATCTCGCAGCTTTTGCGCTAAAACTTGCTTGGTTTGCATCGCTGCCATGCGACCAAATTCTTCTTTGTCAGGGGTAACATCTAGCACCACCGAATCCCCTAATTGCGCTTCGGGAGCTACTTCTTGAACTTCTTTTAAAGAAATCTGATGGTCAGTATTGCTAACTTCTTCAACAATGCTTTTGGTGGAAAGAACGCGAAATCCTTGTTCGTCAATATCAAGTTCTACTTCAAAATTATTAAAGTACTCTTCATCAAATTGTCTTCGCTCTAAATTTTGGGCACGGCGATAACGTTCGTAACCTTTTAGCAGTGCTTCTCTAATAGCTGATTGAACTGCCAGACGCGGTAAATTCCGTTCCCGACTGATATTTTCGATTAAATCTTTTAATCCTGTTAATTTAACTGTAGACATAGATTTATCTCCTTTAAGTGTTATGCAGACACCAAGCAGAAGTTAGGAGTTGTAAGTTATGAGTTAAGAGTTTTAAAATAACTCGAAACTCAACTCTTAACTTTTAACTCCTAACTCCTAACTCCTAACTGTTATCTGCCCTCATCCAACAGCACCCTACTTATGAGAGTGCGAGGAATTTCGACTACACGACCTTTTTGGTTTAAGTAAACTGATATTTCATCCCGGCGAATCAACTGACCAATCCACTCTTTCTGCCCGTCGTAGGGTTGGGAAGTAGAGACAATTACAGGAAATCCTTTGAAGGTCAGGTATTCCCTGTCGGTTGTCAGTTGCCGCGAAATACCAGGACTTGACACCTCTAAAACGTAAGCATCTGGAATGATATCCGATCCATCTAAGGAGGCTTCTAAAGCACGGCTCATCCGCTCACAATCATTCAATCCAGTGTCCTGTTGGGGATTCCGGATATCTACCCGCAACACTGGGGGACTTTGGTTAGTATGAAAAACTACGCCAACGACTTCCAATCCCAGTTCTTCTGCTACTGGTGTCGCCAAATCAATAATTTGTGGGACTAAGGGATGAGTCATGCAATAATTCAATAAAAAAAGTGGGCATTGACCCACTTCCTGCGATAAGGATATCTTCCAAGAAGTATTGTGCCGAACCAAAGATGGATCGACCTAAATTGAGTTTAGCGCATTTCTTTTGGAGGGAGAAGTGACAAATTAATAATGGGCGTTGGGCATTCATGAGGGCTTTTCCCTTTTCCCCTCTTCAAGTCCCCCTGTCTCCAAGGAGTCTCCCCCTCTCCCCCTCTCCTCATTGCTTAGTTACCGCTTGCCTTATTTCTAGTTTGTAGTAGAGCAGAGCTTTTAGTGACTACTGTGGTAACTGATGCTTGCGATCGCATTTGTCTGGTTTGTTGGATAATTTGGGCTATATCCTCACGGGACAAGCGTTGGACGTAGTTGATCTTGACTTCTTCTAAAAAGTCAAACAGTAAGCTTTGAATTTCTGAAAGTACTTGTTTTTTCTGCATTTCTGCTCCCAAGGCTTCGCTAAAGCGCTCGAATAATTGACTCGAAAGTTTTGCGGCTACTGGATCTTCAACAGCACTAACTACAGCTTTGTAAAGGTTTGTGGCGATTTGGGTTGATAGTTGTTCACTCAGTTGGGCTTGCATTTGTCCCACTCCGGGGAGATTGTGCAGGTTGCGATAGATGGGGGATTGATTAAAGGCGCTATCTATATTGTGATGCAATATGGCAACTATCTCTGGTTGGATTTTGGGTAGCACTTCATAAACGATCGCTTTGATAAAGATACCTGCGATCGCTTCCACTTCATTAATATTATTAATATCTACATATTCAGAATGGTTTTCTTTTTGCAATAGCCAGCGCGTTAATTCTCCCTGCTTTATCGATCCTTGGATTTGGTTAATTAACCTAACTATGACAATTTCTGTGAGTTCTTCGGCAAAATTGGCGATAACTCCTTGATTAATTTGCTTTCTTACTGGTTGCAGATTCAATAAATGTCCTTTATCGAGGCGAACTAACACAGGTATTATTCGCAACCATCGCCAAAATGGAAGCAGCAAAAATAAATCGTACCAGCGCCACAAAACTGCATCTAACCAGCTAAAACTAGGATTGCGTCGTCTGATAGAAAAAGTCCGCGTCAGTAACTCTAAAGCAAAGAAAATAACAAAAGGTAAGTCTATTAACCAAAAATTATCAGTAAATTCACTGTTTTCCCCAATTGTGCGGTAGTAGTCTGTAGCGATTAAAGGTTGAATTTTCTGGTTGAAAAAAGTAATTTCTTGATTCCACCCGTTTTCCGATAAATAAGCTTGACTCCAAAAAGTGTTAAAGGCTCGTTTAGCAGATTTTACAGATGTGCGATCGCGCATTCTATTTTTGATTTTTTCCAGCGTTCCACTCTTGTTGACTGCGGCAAAAGGATTACCGTCAATCATCTCAGTGCTAAGACGCCGCAATTCTTCGAGTTGGGTTGCACTTTCCTTTGAGTTTAACCCTCTTTGACTTACCTGTTCTTCTAGTAACTTGACATTTGCTAGATAGTTTTCTGTTTCTCGATGCGGTTCAATACCTTTTACTTTGTCATAAACCTTGGTAATCTGGGGAACTTTTCGCAAGTAGAAATCCCGCCAAGGTATATAACTTAAATCAAACAAACAAATACATAAATTTGCTGTAGCAATAATTGCCATTAGGCGCTCAAACCATAGATTTCGCGGCTTGTTCGAGTTTATTTTAGACATTTGTTGATAAGTGGATTCTAGAAATGTTCCTTATAACATCTCTAATTTATGTGCTTTATGCTGTTTTCTGTATATAAACCACTTAAAATTTAAAATCACTCTACAGAAAGATGACAAAAATTTATTTCTACTATTTAAATTACTTTTCTTTAGTTATAACTTAATTTAATAAAAAATAATTAATAATAAAGAAGAATGAGGCTAAATAAACTTAAGATCAGCTATTCAGCCAAATATATAGCTGATTTAACCAAAAGGAGTTTCAACCATGTGGTGTGGGTTTGGAAAATCAAGCATTCCGGTTGCTGTTGTCTGCCTGATAACAGCTAGCGTCGTAATTTCAGATACAGTTAGTGCTGCCCGCCAACGTAATTATAGTCCACAACAATTCCGTGCAGTATTGCGGGGATTGGGCTATAGCGTGGACTTAACAAATACACCCTTGACGGATGCGAAAACTAAAAAAGCAATTCGTGAATTTCAAACAGGGTACAAATTAACACCTGCTGATGGCATAGCAGGACCAAAAACTCAAGATTTTGCCGCGAACATAATTCAAATTTTACAAGCAAACTTGAATGCGGTATTGAAGCCTAAAAATCCTCTACCCCGCGATCAGTTTTATGGTTCGCGGACGGAAGCGGCAGTTAAGGAAGCTCAAAAAAGATTTCAGTTACAAGAAACTGGAATTGCTGATTTAGCATTTCGCCAGAGATTGAACGAAGAAGCAAAGACAACAGGAGGTCAGCCAAGTACTCAGCCGAGTCCCGCGCCGACATCTTCACCAACCCCAACAGCGACACCGACAACAACACCAACAACAAGACCGACAACAACCCCAACAGCGACACCGACAACAACACCAACAACAAGACCGACAACAACACCAACAACAAGACCGAGAACAAGAACTACACCAACGCCAACACCGACATCTTCACCTGAGGTAACACCAACATCTTCACCTCAGGTGACACCGACATCTTCACCTAGGGTGACACCAACACCAACAGTTTCACCAACACCTTAGGTACAAGCAAAAAATGATGACACCTAAGGCTCATTTCATCTGAGTGGGTTCTTCTAAGGGTCTGCCTTTAGGCATGGGTAGAATTGGGCGGCGATTGTCATAAGGCATGGGTATGTATTGCACGCTGGGGCGTCCGCCTTGTGGCTGTGGATACATGTCCATGAGATCGTAAATTGAACGGGGCAGTCCGACTGTTATGGGCAGCCCCATTTCTGTAGCTTCCTCTACTGTGATCGGATAATCGTGTGTAACCCGTCCAGTAGTCAAGGCATCGATGATAGATTCGATATTTTCTGGCTGAACTTTCTGTGTGGGAATATTGTCTTTCAGCAAAGTCCTGACAAATCGCTGCACTTGCTGGATTGCTTTGCGTGACAAATCTGCCATAATCAGGGTTTGGTCGTCAATGTCGCCGATGGGTTTATCTTCGACAACTTTAATGATACTCGCAGCTGGAAAATTACCTAGTTGCGGATCGACTGGTCCCAAGACGGCGTTAGCATCCATGACGATTTCATCAGCAGCGAGGGCAAGCATTGTACCGCCACTCATAGCATAATGAGGTACAAAAACAGTCACTTTTGCTGGATGACGAATTAATGCTCTAGCAATTTGTTCGGTTGCTAAAACCAAACCACCTGGAGTGTGCAAAATTAAGTCAATCGGAACCTCTGGCGGGGTGAGACGAATTGCCCGCAGTATCTGTTCTGAGTCTTCGATGGTAATGTAGCGCGATATAGGAATTCCTAATAAGCTGATAGACTCTTGGCGGTGAATCAGCAATATCACCCGGCTCTTGCGTTCTTGCTGGAATTGCTGTAGAGAAGTCACGCGACGATATTCAATCTGACGTTTTTGCCAGATAGGTTGCAGAGAAGACAGGAGAAGGAAAATCCAGAATAAATCTCCGATACCAAAGCCCATAATTCAAATTTTTAACTTCAAAATTTACAGCACAATCTCGGCAGACATTCCAGCTGGTTACTTTATGCAAGTAAAAACGTGTCAGCTAAGGATTGACTGCAAAAATAGGCGTTACCGTTATTATTTTGACAATATTTGCCAAATAGGAAGTCTATCTGAAGGGTTAAAAAAATTTTTAATATATTAATAATTAATGTTAATTTTTTAGTTTTTCTATCTTTCTCTCAATATCATTTTCGTTGCCAAATCTTGATGGTGTCGTCATCACTAGCACTAACTAGGGTTCGCCCATTGGGGCTGAAGGCAACGGTTCTTACATAGTTGAGATGACCTGTGAGAGTGCAGATTTCTCTAGCTGTGCTTGGGTGCCAAATTTTGATAGTTTTGTCCCAACTACCACTAGCGAGAAGTTGCCCATCTGGACTAAAGGCGACTGACCAAACTGAGTCGGAATGCCCAGTGAGAGCGTGAAGTTCTTTACCTGTACTTACTTGCCAAAGTTTGACAGTGTTGTCAGCACTACCACTAGCAAGCAGTTGTCCATCTGGGCTAAAGGCGACAGAGTTAACGTAGAAAGAATGACTTGTGAGAGTGCAAATTTCTCTACCTGTATGTACTTGCCAAAGTTTGACAGTGTAGTCAGCACTGCCACTTGCGAGAATTTCTCCATCTTGACTAAAGGCGACTGACCCAACTAAGTCGGAATGACCTGTGAGAGTTAAGATTTCTCTGCCTGTGTGTACTTTCCAAAATTTAATCGTGCAGTCAGCGCTACCACTAGCGAGAAGTTGCCCATCAGGACTAAAAGCGACGGAATTAACCCAGTTAGAATGACCTGTGAAAGTGCGGATTTGTTTGCCTGTATTTACTTGCCATAATTTAATAGTGTCATCCCAACTGCCGCTGGCAAGAAGCTGTCGGTCTGGGCTAAAGGCGAGGGAATCAACCATGCTGGTATGACCAGAAAACCAACGATTGAAATTACGTAATAATTTGCCGGTTGTTAGTTGCCATAGCTTGATATTATTATCATTACTGCCACTGGCAATTAGTTGCCCATCAGGACTAATAGCGATCGCCTGAACCATGCTGGTATGACCTTTAAGGGTATGTACGCATTGCCACTTTTGTGAAGCAACTACAGCAGGTTTTGGGATTTGGGGATTAGATATTATCAGTTGTGTAGGGAGTGTTGCTCCTACATCTGACTCTACATCAGGAGCCAATAAGTTCAACCATTCCTCCACGGATTGGGGGCGATAATTTGCCTGCAAATCCATAGCGTGCATAATTGCCTGGTTTACTCTGTCACTGATATTAGAATTGAAGTGTCGCGGTGCTTGCAGGGGAATATTGTTGCGTCTTTCTTCTGCACTCGTGGGCACAACTCCGGTTAATAAATTATATAAAGTGGCGGCGAGGGCATAGATATCAATAAATTCTCCCCGTGGTGCAACTAAATCATACTGTTCTGGAGGGGCAAAACCAGGAGTGCGATGCACTGTATGTTTTTGAACAACATTAGGGATAAAATCTCTGGCAATACCAAAGTCAATCAACACTGCTTCTGATTTGCCAGAACGAAGCATAATGTTACGCGGCTTGAGGTCACGATGCAGCAAGCCTTTATTGTGAATTACCGTCAACGCATCACCAATTTGTCGAATATATAGTAGGGCTTCTGCTTCTGATAGCAACCTCATCCGCCTCAAACGCTTACCTAAGTCTTCTCCTTCGATATACTCCATTACCATGCAAGGAAATTTGCCTTCATCGAAGATGGTTTCTACCTCCACTACATGGGGATGGCGACACACAGCTAGGCGAACAGCTTCATCGCGAAAGTCTTGGCGTAATTTGTCGCGGTGCTGTTTCCAAACCGGGTGATTAAGAATTTCTTCTTTGAGGGTTTTAATTACTCGTACTTCATTCCGTTGGTTTCTGGCAAGATAGGTAATGCCAATTCCACCTTCGCCTAGTTTGCTTTCGATAATGTAGCGTCCTCCAAATAAAGGCTGCCCCGGTTTCCACACCATTGTTAACAATTACCAAATGCTGCTATTTATTTTTGCAATACATCGTAGGGTAAAAAGGTATATAATTTTTAAATTATTTCATACCATTTAACTTTAGACTTACAACAATTAAATTATTCAATCTCTTTGAGGAGAAGGATTTTATAGTCCAAAATCCACGCATCCCAAATCTCAAATGATATTAACTTTTCCCCCAACCTTATTTACAGACTTATCCAGGCATAGTCCGGAATCCTGCATTTCGCTTTTGTAGCTACATAAATTACTAAAAAGTAAGATGTAACAGACTGTAACTTCAACCACCTTTGGTAAGATAAATTTAAATTGCAAGTGAGCCAGAATCATGTTAAAAAATCTCAATTTGAAACAACAATTCACAGTTCTGCTTATTGTAATTCTTGCATTAGGTCTGAGTTTAAGTGGATTTGCTCTGTCTTATGTGCTGAAGCAGAATGCGATACATGATATTAATTCAACCGCTCTCATGCTTATGGAAACGATGACTTCTGTACGTGACTACACTAATACTCAAGTCCAGCCACTTTTGGAAAATCAACTAGAAGCTGAGTTTTTGCCGCAAAGTGTGCCTGCGTACTCTGCACGGGAGATTTTTGATATTCTACGAAAAAATCCTAACTACAGGGACTTTTTCTATAAAGAAGCCACGCTTAATCCCACTAATCTTCGAGATAAAGCTGATAATTTTGAAACTATAACTATAAACAATTTCAAAAATAAACGCGACCTCAAAGAATTAAGCGGATTTCGCTCAATGCCAGGTGGGGATATCTTCTATATAGCTCGTCCACTGACTATTACTCAAGAAAGCTGCCTCAAGTGTCATACTAGCGCGGATATTGCACCTAAAAGTATGATTGAGCGTTATGGCACAGCCAATGGATTTGGGTGGCACCTAAATGAAATTATTGGCTCTCAAATTATCTCAATACCAGCAAGTAAAGTAATTAGCAAAGCTAATCAGTCTTCTTTTATCATTCTCTTAATTGTATCTACTGTTTTTATTGCTGTTATCTTTTTAGTCAACCTCTTTTTGAATCAAAAAGTTGTTCGTCCTCTTAAACGAATAACTCGCATAGCGGAAGAAGTCAGTACGGGGCATATGGATGTAGAATTTGAGCAATTATCTAATGATGAAATCGGTCAACTTGCCAAAGCATTCAGACGGATGCAGTTAAGTTTGGAAATGGCAATGAAAAGAATTAAACGTCGTTCGGAAAATACAGGTAATTAATATAGGAACCCGAAATAATTTCTGAATTGTAGGGTCTAAATTGTTTAACCTTGACTGTTAGCCATCTTTATCGGGAGTATTAATAATCCCAAAAAAAGGATTGTTTAAATTCAAATGCTGCCTGCAAATCAGGAATTTCTCTAGCTAACAATTTAACAAATTCATCGGGCGAAATGTCAGGAGTTTCAGCTAATGTCTCTTCTATAATTAAAGTTGCTATTGGTCCGATGTGGTAAGCTAGCTGTTCCTGACAACGCTTAATGAATCCATGTTTAAATGAGTTTACTGGTTGAGTTTGAGATTTTTTTGGAGTAATAAGCAAACTATCAAATTTTACTGCTGATTGGTCGATCGTATCCGGGGTTGTTAACTCAGAAGAGTAAAGTTCAGTTACAAATACCGCAGAAGGTACATTATTCATTGTTCCCTGTAACTCTTCAGGTTCTAAACACTGCAAATCGGTGAGAACTTCCTTTGCTGTTTGGTATCGCTTTTTAGGCGTATCTGCTAACATCTTATCAAGTACTTGAGCAAAAGCATCGCTGACGTAGCTGTAGAGACGCCATTTCCATTCTAGGGAATACTGATCCATTAGTAGAGATGGATCTCGACCTGTTAGCAGCACCACCGCTGTTACTCCCAAAGCATAAAGGTCGCTACTGGGAGAACACAAACCCAAGCTAATTTGTTCGCGGGGAGCATATCCCACTTTTCCGACAAGAGACATTTTACCGACAAAGGTCGCTCGGTCTGAATTTATAGTATTGTTCACTTCCCCAGCAATTTGTTTTCCTACGCCGAAATCAATCAGCACTGGCAGATTTTTGTTATCAGGTAACATAACGTTATCAGGAGAAATATCTCGATGAATAATGTTATGTTGGTGAATATATTCCAAAATAAGTAATAGGTTTTTTAACCAGTTTCTAACTTCGTTTTGAGAAAAATTTCGTCCCTGTTTTTGAAGTTTTTGTAGCAGTTCAGAATATGTTTGACCATCAACATATTCTTGTACCAAAAACAGCCGTCCATCTCCTTCAAAACAAGCCAAGAATTTAGGAATTTGAGGGTGTTGTAGCTTATGAAGAATTTTTGCCTCTTTTTTGAATAAATCGCGACATTTTTCTAGCCCACTCTCTCCTGTGCCAATGGGTGCAAATTCTTTCAGCACACAAGGTTCGTTAAAGCGACGAGTATCAAATGCTAAGTACGTTCGTCCTAATCCTCCTTGTCCAAGAAGTTTTTGGATCGTATAGCGATTATCAATTAGAGTTCCAGAACTTATTTCTGGTTTTGTTAAAGGAGACTGTGACATCTCATCGCACTCCTAGCGATTTTTGGAAAAAAAATAGATATATATAAATATTTGTTGTTGATGTAAGGCAAGAGTAAAGACTATTTCAATATATTAATTTTTATGTACATTAACTTGTTTATTTATATCTTAGTACTAAATATTTAAACCTTGTCTACCTTGAGAACCGTAGTTTTCTGCCAAGACTTTGAGATTGCTTCCTTACGTCGATTAGGACATATCTGAATAAGAGCGAAAACCCAGGCTTCGGCATGGACGAAGTTTATCAGAATACTTTTGAACAAAGGCAAAAAACTTGTTAATTTTTATGACGCTTAATTAGTTGACTTTATTACTGACTAACCTTTTATTTTTCAGATTGTTCTGCATGGCGTAGAACTGCGGGTGTTTGCTTGACTCGCTCTTGGAGTGGTGTAACTTTTTCAACTAATTTAATGAATTGCTGGTAGTTAGGTATTTTAGCAGTAGGAACATAACCAGCATCTGCTGTAATATCTGGTGGTGCTTCACTCATCGCTTCTTGAATTTGCTGTTGTAAATTACGTTCTACAGTTGATCCTAGCAGCACAACACCTGAAGGAATCCATCTACTTGTGTGTAAAATTCTAAATTTTATTCTAGGAAATTCACGGCGATAAAGCTCGAAATCTATCTCTGATAAAGCACCAGCATCAACACTGCCTTCACTCAGCCATTGTAGTATTGTTTTCGGAGTAGGGGCAAAACGGATTTGCGCGAGGGTTAAACCATAAAGGTCATACAAAGGAACATAGTAACCAGCTGCGGAACCTGTTTGTCCTAAAGTGACGGTCTTATTAGCCAAGTCGGCTATCTTTTTAATTGGTTTATCATCTAAGACTACGAGCAAGGAACGTTGCCGACTACTGACTCCTCCCATTGAAAATAAAGGAATGTAAAGTTCTTTGTTGATTGCGATCGCTGCTAAACCCGGAGGTGCAAATACAATATCCCACTGTTTGCGATGAATTTGCTCAATTGCCTGCAATTCGTTGTATGTAGGTTCTAGCTCTACAACTGAATGAGTTTGTTGTGCTATGTACTCTTTGAAGCGATTGTACTTGTCTAGAGAAACCGTTCCTTGTTCATAGCTCACCACACCAATGGTCAGTTTTTTGGAAATGACAGTTTCTTGTTCTAAACCACATCCTACCGTAAGTAGCAGAATTAGCACTAGAGTCTGTAACAGCAGAAAACGGCGCGAAAGCATAGTTTTTTAACCAAATGAGAATTTTACAGCCATACTGCCTATCGCTGTGTCAATTTGATTATTTCTAGTTTGATGTACTCTATCAGAAGCGATCGCACCCTTGGGAAAAACCTGTCCAAAATTGGGCAGGCTTCTCCTTGCGGAGACGCTTCGCGAACACCAAATGGCGCTACAAATCCTAAAAAATACCTAAAATTTTGGGTGTGGGAGCGCCATTTGGTGTTTGGCTCTCGGTACAAATTGTTGATCAACGAATAAGCCTGCCCAATTTTGGATAACTTTATGAAAGCCCAATAAGTGCTGAATATGTGGGAATAGGAATTGAGTGTTTTCAGTTTTAGAATCAAGCTCACACCTCATCTAAAACGACGCAGAGCCTGCCATAATGCATTGTTAATCCTCATCCTCTTCATCTGCCATCAAATCTTCTTCCGTCAATCCCTGCTGGGGAATGGCGGCGATAATTGCATCTATTACTTTGGCAACTGGTAAAATTTCAATATCCAACTCTGGGAATTTTTGCCCTTTGGGAACGATCGCTCTTTTAAAGCCCAATTTTGCAGCTTCTTTCAAACGCAGTTCCATTTGCGAAACTGAACGAACTTGTCCCCCTAAACCCACTTCCCCAATCAACACTGTACCTGGATCGACAATGCGATCGCGGAAACTGGCAACAATAGCGATCGCTACTCCCAAATCTACCGCCGGTTCTTCGACATTCAAGCCACCTGCGGAAGCGACGTAAGAATCCAACTTCGACATGGGAATCCCCACCCTTTTTTCTAACACCGCAAGTATTTGCACTAAGCGATTGTAATCTACGCCGGTGGTGGAACGACGCGGTGAAGAGTAACTAGTGGGACTTACCAAAGCTTGCAATTCTACCACAATCGGGCGAGTTCCTTCGCAAGCAACGACAATTGCTGTCCCAGGTGCGGGATCGTCGCGATTACCTAAAAATAATTCTGAGGGGTTGGCGACTTCTCGCAGTCCCTGTGCCACCATTTCAAAGATGCCGATTTCGTGAGTTGCGCCAAAGCGGTTTTTTACTGTTCTTAACAATCGATGGGAGGCAAAGCGATCGCCTTCAAAGTACAATACTGTATCTACTAAGTGTTCTAATACTTTCGGACCTGCGATCGCTCCTTCTTTGGTGACGTGTCCGACAATTAACATGGTGATATCTTCGTGTTTCGCCACTTTCATCAACGCGGCAGTACATTCCCGTACCTGAGCTACCGAACCCGGTGCTGAAGTTAACGCGGGAACAAATACTGTTTGAATACTATCAATTACTGCCACATTTGGTTTTAGCGAGTCTATCTCGCGTAAAATTTCTTCTAAATCTGTTTCTGGCAATACGTATAAATCTGCACCGATACTTTCGGAGTTTTTTGGTTGCGGTGTTTCTTCTACTAATACTACTTTGCCATTTTCCTCGCCTAATTCACTTACATTTTTTGATACACCTAGGCGAGAAGCTCTCAATTTGATTTGCTGTCCTGATTCTTCCCCAGAAATGTAGAGAATGCGATATCTTTCTGCTAACGCATTTGATACTTGCAACAGTAACGTAGATTTACCGATGCCTGGATCGCCGCCAATTAACACCATAGAACCGGGAACTATACCACCACCAAGCACTCGATCTAGTTCTCCGTAGCCAGATTCCCAGCGCATTACTTGGCGATCGGTAATTTGATCGAAAGTTAAAGATGCTCGTGCCTTCGGTGTCTTAACACCAGGCTTGCCGTTCTGACCAGCTTGCCAACCACTGACTCCCCCACGACTAGGGACATCCATTGAGGATTGTTTAGTAATCTGCTCTTCCAAAGAGTTGTAAGTACCACAAGCTGGACATTTACCATACCACTGAGGTGATTCTGATCCACACTCATTACAAACAAAAACGGTTTTTGACTTAGCCATTCTTAAAACTTATTAAATAATCTTAATTTATTATTAATTTTTACCACGACTAAATTTGAAGAATAGCGGTATTTCCAGCTTTTTCCAAATGAATTCAAGGAATGATATCTTAATATTATGGTATTAAAAATTAATCATGAAAAATTTTAGTTAAGGAGCATTGAGAAAGTTGGAAAGTCATAAAGAAAAAATTCTAGTAGTAGATGATGAAGCCAGTATTCGCCGGATTTTGGAAACGCGCCTTTCGATGATTGGCTACGATGTGGTGACAGCAGGCGATGGCGAAGAAGCTTTGGAGACTTTTCGCAAAGCGGAACCTGACCTGGTTGTTTTGGATGTGATGATGCCAAAGCTTGATGGCTATGGGGTATGTCAAGAATTACGTAAAGAATCTGATGTACCTATTATTATGCTAACAGCCTTAGGCGATGTCGCCGATCGCATCACCGGATTGGAGTTGGGTGCAGACGACTATGTAGTTAAACCATTTTCGCCAAAAGAACTAGAAGCTCGCATTCGCTCAGTACTGCGACGCGTAGATAAAACTGGTGCTTCGGGAATTCCTAGTTCCGGGGTGATTCATGTTGCCAATATCAAAATCGACACTAATAAACGACAAGTATACAAAGGTGATGAGCGCATTCGCTTGACAGGTATGGAGTTTAGCTTACTAGAGTTGTTAGTCAGCCGCTCTGGAGAAGCTTTTTCCCGCTCGGAAATTTTGCAGGAAGTTTGGGGATACACACCAGAACGCCATGTAGATACCCGTGTGGTAGATGTGCATATATCGCGTCTACGGGCAAAATTGGAAGATGACCCCAGTAACCCAGAGTTGATTCTCACAGCACGAGGTACTGGTTATTTGTTTCAACGGATAATTGAACCAGGGGAGGAATGAGGAAATGGGGAGAGTGGGGGAGTGGCAAAGTGGGGTAAGTAGGGGAAAATTTCTCCTTGTCCAATGCCCAATGTCCAATGCCCAATGCCCAATGTCCAATGCCCAATGCCCGATGACGCCAGATGCTTCAAGTCGGCAGAGCCGACGGCAGATGCTTCTCAGATGCGGAGACGCTTCGCGAACAAGCCGGGAAACCCGTCCAACGCACTGCCTCCCCAACGCACTGGCTCCCCAATGCCCAATGCCCGATGACTTTTTGAGCAATGACCAAACCCGATCCTAATCGAGTTCTGCGGCGTCTACCCATCGTTGTTGGTGGTTTAGGCGCTGTACTTTTGTTGATTAACCGTTTCTTGACGCCAGAACTAACTCAGTCTCAATCGCGTGGGGATGTGCTGGGTGTAATTTTGAGTGCGGTTTTGATTTTAACGGGTTTAATTTGGCAGCAGGTACAGCCGCGATCGCCACAGACTGTAGAATTGATTGGCGAAGAAGGTTTTATACTTTCGCCCGATTTACCTGATGCTGTAAAAACAGAATTAGCTTGGGCATCTCATTTATTGTTGACTAATACAGTCACGCGATCGCTTGTAGTTTTCTATCAAGGTAAAGTTTTGTTGCGTCGCGGCATTCTCGCTACTAAATCGGAAGTCACACCAGGACCAATTTTAAAGCGAGTACTCGAAACGCAAAAAGCAGTTTATTTAGTCGCTCTAAAAGTATACCCAGGACAAATTGAATTTGATTATTTGCCAGAAAACACTCAAGGTGTAATTTGTCAACCAATCGGCAATCAAGGAGTTTTGATTTTAGCAGCGAATGCTCCTCGCAGTTATACCAAACAAGATGAAAAATGGATTGCTGGTATTGCTGACAAATTAGCTGTTACTCTTAGCTCTAATTTATAAAATAAATCTTTGATAGGCGTTTTTTACATACCCCAGGAGCCAAGCCTTATTAGGTTGGTTACCGATTTGCAAGTCACCAAGAAGTCATAAAATTCCACCCTTCCATTTCTTCTGGTGTCTTTAAACTTTTCTGTTGAATTAAATTATCATATTCACCTGAATCTACCCATTTCAATAATTCGCTAGCCCGCATAACTACCCAGGAAAGCCCATTTTCTGAATAGCTTAATATTTTGGTGACCTGATCCACATTATCAAAGCTAGTGGATGAAAACTCGCGAGCTTGGGCGAGGAACTCTTCGATTACAGTAGGAGTCAAGTATTCATCTGGCAAACCCGCGAGTTTTATCAGTGCAGTGGTTGCCACCTCAATATCCTGACAAGCAAGCAAACCAGCGCGATCGGCAGTAAACCTAGCCATCATCCGCCAATTATACAAAGCCAGTTCCATTCCACTAGCTACCAAACCCCCGACCCCTAATGTAGTACTGCTCAAGAAATTTTTTAGAGCTGGCATAACAATTGCCATTTGGTGATAAACCATATGCTGACTTTTGATGCGAGCGACTTCGTGTCCAAAAATGTAAAGTAACTCATCTGTATCAAGCCACTCCATTGCTTCTATATTGATACCGATAATCGGTTTTTCCACTCCAACAATGTAGGTTTCAATGTGACCTGTGCCTCGAAACAGATACAGTTCTGGAAGTAAAGCAACATCAATAATTTGGCAAGTTTCTACAAGTGACTGATGCAAATGGGGAAAATTACGGGGTGTGATTCTTATTTCACTACCAAGACATTGCAGCCTGAGTAGACGGTCAATGCCGTACTCGTTAATTTTTTTGAGCAGCAGAGAGACACCAGGCATACTTTTCAAAGAAGCCAAAGCTTTGCGATCAAAGGGGTGTTCATAGGCTTCTGAACTCAGTCCAGTTAATATTTTTCTCGTCATGGATTTTGAGCTTTCTGAGGAGTGTTTGGAAAGTTCAGTTATTGACTGCGAACAGCTTGTGCCGTCACCATGCTTGTGGTTAAAAATTTAAATAATAAACAAACTGCAAGTAACGGGCTTGCTGTTCAAATTTTTGAATTATTGTAAATAGCATCTACCCAGCAACTGATTATACCAATTATCAAAAAAAAAGCTACAAATCATTCTCTCTTGCCCCCTGCTGCCCATGTATAGCAACCCGAAAGGAAAATGGTATTAGTTTTTACACTGGCAATTCCCAAGACAAGTTAAGAGCGAACGCAGTCAGATTCTAACAGATTGAGGTGGAAGATTCTAATTTGGTTCAATTTAAAACTCTAGGCGTGTGTTATCGTCTGTCCTAACAAATCATAAAATGGGGTAAATTTACTTTATAAATCACCCCTAACTCGGAAGTTTAAAACGTTATGCAAATTATTTATTGGCTATTGGTTGCCTTGATGATTGTGGGTATCATTGGTGCTGTGGTTCCTGCCATTCCTGGAAGTAGCTTAATTTTAACGGCAATTATCATCTGGGGCATTATTAGCGGTTCCTTTGCGGCGATTAAAATACCATTAATTGTGACAATTCTCGTTTTAATTTTGAGTATCGGAGTTGATTTCTTAGCTGGCTATTTAGGCGCAAAACAAGCAGGTGCTAGTAAATGGGGGCAAATTGGCGCGGTAGTCGGTTTATTGCTGGGATTTTTTGGATTATTGCCGGCTTTGCCTTTTGGAGGTCCGTTGTTAGGGATATTATTAGGACCGTTGTTAGGAGCAATTATCGGTGAGTATATATACCAACGTAACTTTCGCTCTTCGGTGAAAGCTGGTATAGGCATTGTAGCAGGAACGTTAATTGGCAATTTGATTCAGGGAATATTAGCGATCGCTGCGGTCGCCGTTTTCTTATTCACAACTTGGCCGCAGGTATTTGGCACGTAAAATTGGTGTTTGCTTATAAAAAAAAATGAGTATAAAAGAGTAATTAACTACTTCTTATACTCATTTAAAAGACACTTGAAAACCACGTAGTTGAATAAAATAAAAATGCAAAACTTTGATAACTTTGTTAGAAAATCATCTGATTAATACATTTTAATAGTGTAGCCTCACTTACAGGTAGGATGAAAAAAGTTCAAATTCATAATTGAAAACTGTAAGGCATGATTTCTTGCTTTATCGCAAGTCAAACATCCCAGCTACAGCCAAAGCACCCAAACTCACACCCATTGGTAATTAAGATTGGATAGCTTTACGGCGAGTTGCTAGCAACAATCCACCTACTATCGCTAAACCAGCAAGTGTAGTAGGTTCGGGAACGGTAACTGACTTTAATTCTGCACCTACCAAAGCAAAGTCACTGTTCTGACTAGAAACTAGAGACAAGGTTACGTCCGGCTTATAACCAGTGGAAGTCGTAGAACCAGATAAAGCTGTTAGTCTCAACTTGCCTAGCTGTATATTGTCAAAAGGATTATTGATACTATACCAACCACCACCTTGAATACTTTTATTGCCATCGGTCGAATTGCTCTTAGCTTTTATATCTTGAGTGCCACCTAACCAAGACCAAACAGCGGTGTTATCATTTTTTACCCTTAGGGTTCCTAGTCCAGTCGATTTGTCTTTGTCAGTGGAAACCGCAGCAACTTCGTACACTTTATCTGAAAACTCACCAGGCTGATAAAGGAAAGACAAATCCAGTGATTTTAGAACACCAACTTTGGGAAAGATCACGTCGATGTACTCCAGGATGCCAATCTCGCCAGCAGTTTTATTGTCTTTGCTATTTACACCAATACCCGTGACAGAACCAACGTAGCCATCATCAGTGCTAGCTTTGTCTATTACTGTTTTACAAGCAAGTGTAGCTTTAGTCCCACCAGCTAGAAGTTGGAAACCATCGTTCGTATAGCCCTTAGATGCTGCTGTTGGACAGGTGTTAGCCTCAGTGGTGAAATTAAAGGCTTGAGCGGGGTTAGAAGAAAGAGCCAGAGCACTGCTGGTTAATAAACCGATAAAAGCTAAGGATTTTTTGTAATTCATCATTTCTTTTGCGAGGTTAGATACTGTTACTGATTTAGCGATCGCGCTAAATTGTTTCTTGAATTTCATGATTGTGTCTTGTGAATCTCAAGTGATTTTTAATGCTTGAGGCAACTGATTTATTGTGCCTACATTGCTTGTATAGTCGTATGTTATTCGGTATTGGCTGTGGTGTCATCGGGTAAACTTACACATTTATCGAAACTTTTTACTTACGTAAACCCTGATAGAAGAAATACTGTTATCTACAAATAAAAACTCACATCTATATACAGTTGTCATGTAAAAATAAAGCGTGATAGATTCCAGCTTTTTACAGGCTCTTTACAAATAAATTAAAAATTTTTATGAAAAAATGGGCAGGAAACATCAAGCTGAAAACAAACATTGCCTGTCAGCTATTACCGCAGCAAAGTTGAACTGACTTTTCGTATTTATAGAAAAAGCCAATCTGCCTTTGACGAAAGCTAAAGCCTTTCTCTTGTGTAAGCAACAGTAGCCATGAAAAAATCCCCATCTATTATTAAATGGGGACTTGAAAGTGCTGTTTTACCAAAGATTATCCAAACAAAGGCAGCTTTAAGCTGACTGCAAAGATTTTTTTGCTTCAGTAGCGATCGCTTCTACTTCATCAGTCGCCAAAGTTTCTAATATAGATTTGGCATCTGCACCACCCAGAAGATTCAAAGATTGCACTAGTCTGTAGCGGACTTGCCAATCTGGATTGCTTGCATAGGGAGCTAATAAGGGAACTGCTTGTGCATCTCCTAATTCCCCAAAAGAACTAATGGCAGCGGTTTTTACTAAGTCGTTGTTTGAGGAGAGCGCTTCTTTGAGTAACTCAAACGCTCGCGGATCGCCCAACTCTCCTAATGTGGCAATGATGCTGAATTGTACCAGCCACTCTGGTGTTGTGCGGTAAACCTGCTGCATGTCTTCAAAAGCTGCATGTAATTTAAGAGCACCCAAACAGTCAGCAGCGGCAGCTTGGACATCAGGTTCAGGATCGTTGAGCAAGCGATCGCGCAATATATTCAAAGACGCGTCTAAATCTTGTTTACCAAGAGTATCGAACAAACTCACTGCCGAATAACGCACGCGGGCATTACTGTCAGTAACCGCACTTTGAGCCAACTCAAAACCAATCGCAGGTTCCAAATCGCGGATTTGATTAACCGCACGCAAGCGATCGCCCAAATCCTCAGAACTGAGCATTTGTTTGACAGACTCAGGAGTAATACTCATTTATTGATTTATCCTACTTTTCAATCGTGTTTTAAAAACAACGGTCATTAGATATTGGTTAGTAGTTACTGCTTAGTGGATAGGAGTGCTTTTGGACAACTAATGACCTACAACGTTCCACCCAACAACGCTCCACCCAACAATTAATCTTGACTTGCTGCCATTGCCCGAACAATGTCACCACGGGTGAGGATACCAATTACTTGAAGAGCATCGTCAAGTACTGGCAAGCGGTGAACGCTCTTATCGTGCATAAGTCTGGCTGCTTGTGTTAAAGTTTTTTCCGGGGAAATAGTGATGGGGTCTTTGCTCATAACTTCCCCAACTGTTTGCCCCAGTGCCTTATGCAGGTCACGTTCGTAGGTGGCGGGATTTTTTAAATAGATGACGCTATCTAGAAACATGATGTATGCCGGTGGAGTTACACCAGTTTCTTGCCACATCAAATCCGTCTCCGAGATAATACCCACCAATTTACCTGCATCATCTACAACAGGTAATCCACTGATGCGTCGTTCTGCCAGAATTTGGATCGCTTCATTCAAGGGAGTTTCCGACCGGACGACAATCGGGTCACGGCTCATTACATCGGCAACGGTTTTAGGCATTTGCTTTGCTTAACCTTTTATCAACCTCTCTGGTTCATTGTAGAAAATTACGGGTATCAACCGGACGGGTTTAATAGATTGTTACGAGTCGTGATGCGTAAAGCCCCCGAATTGAATTCGGGGGATATAAGCTTCGGGGCTGAATTCATTCAGCCGAGAAAGATGATAAAATAAGTTTACGTTCAGTGATTCAACGTAACCATGCTGGTATTCGAGGCAAGATTCGTTCGTAACTCCTGCATTAGGTACTGGATGGATAACAAGAACATTGGACGATATGAGTTGAGCGCATACTGTGCCGTTCTGGGGAAGGAATTCCCGTTCGCTGGCAAGCTCAACTCCCAAGCAAGACAAGCATCTGCGGAACGATCTTGGAGTTCTATTGCAAGGTTCTACGACAACTGCAAAAAAGGTAAGCCAGGTAAAAAGGGTTTCCCACGCTTCAACAAGCATCAAACTCACGGTTCTGTTGAGTACAAAACGACGGGCTGGAAGCTGTCGGAAGATAGACGAACTATCACCTTTAGCGATGGGTTTGATGCAGGAAGTTTCAAGTTGTGGGGAACCCGCGACCTGCACTTCTACCAGTTGAAGCAAATCAAGCGAGTTCGTGTTGTTCATACATCTGACGGGTACTACGTTCAGTTTTGTCTTGATGTTGAACGGATTGAGAAGAGAGAGCCAACAGGTAAGACCATTGGGTTGGATGTTGGGCTGACTCACTTTTATACCGACTCCAATGGTGAAACCGTAGAGAATCCCCGTCATTTGAGGAAGTCCGAGAAGTCCCTTAAAAGACTCCAACGTAAGCTTTCTCATACAAAAAAAGGTTCCAAAAATAGAGTCAAGGCGAGAAACCGCCTGAGTAGAAAGCACCTCAAGGTAAGTAGGCAGCGTAAAGATTTTGCCGTGAAGTTGGCAAGATGCGTAGTCCAGTCTAACGACTTGGTTGCCTACGAGGACTTGCAGGTGCCGAACATGATCAAAAACAAAAAGCTGTCTAAGTCTATCTCTGATGCTGCATGGTCTAACTTCCGAGACTGGTTGGAATATTTCGGCAAGGTGTTTGGAGTGGCAACGGTTGCTGTTCCACCGCACTACACCAGTGCCAATTGCTCTAACTGCGCAGAGGAAGTCACTAAGGCATTGAGTCAGCGAACACATAGATGCTCTCATTGTGGGTTTGTGCTGGACAGGGACTGGAATGCAGCGATCAACATACTTGAGTTAGGACTCCGTACCGTGGGGCACACGGGAACGTCAAACGTCTCTGGAGACATCAGCCTCTGCTTGGGTGAAGAAATTCCTCCAAATAAGCCGAGTCGCGGAAAGAGAAAACCCAAACAGTGATGTTTGCTGTGATTCGTTGGTTGAAATGAGTAGTAATACTCAGGGATGACCGCTTGGTTCCAAAAAGAAGGGAGAAATCCCAACTGAACCTTGACAACTTGACAACCATAGGGGTGAGCCTGTGTCCAATAGCACTATGGCAAGTCCCCTCCCGCAGGTGCAGCGGTGACAGTATGTCCCCCACACATGGGAATAGCAACCGCATGTGACCAATGTAACGGGGAAACACGGCGATAAGCTGGAAGCCTAATCCGGTGACACGCCCAACAAAGACCCACGTCATGAGAACAATCTCATGTGAGCAAAGCTTCGGCTTGAAGATGCGCCTGAACTATCGTTAACTGTAACCAGCCAAAAGGCTGAAAGGCTGGAGCCAAAAGGCAAAGGATAGGGAGTTGGCAACTCAAACATTGACCAACAAGCACTTCCCAAAAACCCGGTAGACAGCATCGCTGTAAAGGTCTAACAACGGTTGAACTCTCTCAACCGATGGTTGTCAGGAACGAAGTAACCTTCTATTCTGCTCTCCGACGGTCGATACGGAGTAGGTAGCTAGCCGCAAGCGAATGAAAGGTGGGATTGAGTCAGAAGCCAACGCCTCGCTGTAATGGCAAGGATATGCTGACAGACTCACGGTGATTTGGAAAGTAGGGTTGTAAGTAGCAATGAATAAATCTAAAACACGACAATTCACCCCTCCAACCAAGAAGGAAGAACTTCCCCTGAAGGACAAACCGACTAGGAAGGATGATAGTGACGAATCGATGGTGGAATGGAAACACATCAATTGGCGCAAGCTAGAAAGACGTGTTTTTAAGTTGCAAAAACGAATCTACAAAGCCTCAGCCCGTGGCGATGTCAAAACAGTCCGCAGACTCCAAAAAACACTGATGCAGTCATGGTCGGCAAAATGCCTAGCCGTACGCCGGGTAACTCAGGATAATCAGGGCAAGAAAACAGCCGGGATAGATGGGATAAAATCCCTGACACCAATACAACGGCATGAGCTTGTTACCAAACTGAGATTAAACTCAAAGGCAAGACCTACCAGAAGGGTTTGGATTCCCAAACCCGGAACGGAAGAGAAGCGCCCGCTAGGGATACCGACGGTGTGTTCATATTGCACCTCGATTCAAAGAAGTTTAGGGATATTCTGTTATCACTGATATTGTCCACTCAAAGTGCCACAATTGGGTACAGATTTTCCGACGAGCGATCGTTAAAAACAAAGCACTCAGAAACTTCTAGTGAAAGTAGGACTTCGGATAGTGAGCCATTAGTGAGCCACGAATGGTCTAGTTTAGAGCGCTGAAGGATGGGTACAGATTTTCCAACGCGCGTGAAAGTAGGACTCCGGAGAGTGAGCTATAAGTGAGTCACTAATGGTGTAGGCTAGAGTTGTATCAAGTTTGGACGCCTACAAACTATGGCAACAGAAAATCCCCGTGTGGCAGCCTACCCACCACCACTCGTGTATGAACGTCTAGTTGAATTTAAACGCTCTCAAGGGTTAAAGTCAGATTCTGCCGCCATTGTGGCAATTCTTGAGGCTTACTTCTTTGGTAGTACACCTAATCTGCTACCAAGTGAGCTACCAGGCAATCGAAAGCGGATTGAGGATTTAGAGGTAAAGGTGAGCAGTCTGCTTGAGGATGTAGCAGTACTCAAGCAGGCAATGAGTCAGTACGCTCGTCTATCATCTAGTGAGCTACTTTTAACCCCCTCAGATTTGCAGCGGTCTGACAACTACGAACGCTCAAGTGAGCCACCAAACAAATCATCCAACGCAACCCTTGACTTGACAAACGAGTCTGTAAGTACTGACACGAATACACTTATAAATGAGTCACAAATAACTAAGGCAGATGGTGACACTCAATTAGTGAAGCCATCTGTTCTTGAAACCGCTGCCGCTAATAGTGAGCCACTATTGGTGACACCAACTGGCGAAGCAAGTGAATATCAACTAGTTCAAGAAAACACACCTGCCATAAGTGAGTTACTAAGTAAGCCACTAAAAAAATCGTCAAACTTTGTGGAACCGATAGAAGTTTTCGCTCAGGAACTCGGTGACACACATGTAGCAATAGATGAGTCACTAGCATCTTTCAACCAGTTAGTAGCGCCGCAGACAAGCACTTGTGAAGCAAAAGAATTTTCAGTCGAATTCTCATCAAGTGAGCTACCGAGTGAACCAACAAGAGTCGCTCTCATTGAAAACCCCCTTGGTAGAGAAAATATTACCAGTGAGCCACTTGATGCTGACGGTCTGGAGAGAGTTACCAGCGATAGTCCACTTAGTGACTCACTAAGTGGACTATCACTGGTCGAAGAAAATAATCATCGCCAAGTACCATCGCTCAACAGTGAGCCACTCGATGAGCCTAGTAGCTTACTTCAGTCAGCTGAAAGTATAAATTCCCTGAAAGTACCACTTCACCTCACAGGTGCAGCGTTAGCAAGAAGACTAAATGTTTCTCCCAGCACCATTCGTCACAAGAAAAACTCTCGAAATTTTGGACAATGGACTTCGGGGCATGACCCAGATGGAATCGCCTGGTATTTTGATGGTCAAAAACGCAACTTCCAGCCCGCACCAGATATATAGTAAACCCCCTTGAGTACAAAATTACTCAAAGGGGTTAACGGTATTCAAAATTATTATTTTAGGCTCACGACCGCACGGGAATTATTTAGATTTAACTGGCACGCGGCGGATTTTTTCACGTAAAGTATCTAAGACTTCGGGTGTGACTATATACCACCAGGGGCTTCTATCCGTTTCTTGGAAAGCCTCAATAATTCCTTTGTCTCGCCAGTAGTAGATGGTATGAATTCCGACACCCAGTTTTTCAGCAAGGGCACTGGTGGAATAATAACCTTCTGGACTGACTCCGAGGCTTGCCACCTTAGGGTCACTTAAAGGCTTTTCAATTCCAAATTTCCAACGAATCCAGGCTACGGAGTCCGTAGTAAAAGCACGACTTTGACCGCTCACCAAACCTCGGCGATTAAGTTCATCAGCGATTTCGCTATCAGTTCGACCCTTTGATAACTCCTCAACAAGTTGAATGACTTCGTTAGGTGTTCGCAATTTGTCTGCGGTTGTTGGTCGTGTCGCCATTAACTCCGTAGTAGCTCCAGTATGCCAGAGTATTTGGATACGAGTGGAGCGTTCTAGAGCATCGATTGGGGTAATAGCAACTTGTTTTACTAATAACCCCAGTATCTCTTTACGCTCTTGGTTCGTAGTGCAACTGGCGTGCCAAAGTCTTGGAATATCGTTGGCTAACTGTAAAATTTGTTGCCGTTGCGCTGTTGTTAATTCCAGCCTTTGTACTTGGTGGGCTTTCTGGTATGCCTCTTCTAATTCTGCCAACTGTTGTAATTTTTCATTCCAGCGTCTTTCTAGTGTACGAGCGACTAAACGATTCTCCGGCTCGGTTGCATCATATTGTCGGAAAGCTCTATCAGCTTCGTAACGTGCCCTTTCCAACCGAAGCTGCCATGTTTTATCTGTTTCAACAGCTTGATTTTCTAGCTCCGACAGCACAGCAAGGGAAATATCGAGTTGTTCAAACGTTAAAGCTTCAAGCACATGAGCTGAAACTGCTGTATCAATTGCTGCTCCCGCCACGCTCCAACAAACACCCATGCTACCATCTTGTTTACGAGCTTGGGTACATTCATAAGCAGCTCTACAACCACCAGTACCGTGATATCTGGGACTCATTCTTCGTCCGCATTTACCACAGATTACTAAACCTTGAAGAAGAGCAAAGCCAACTCTTGGTGTACCTGGACATCCAAAAGACATAGAATTTGGGTGATTCTGTCTCAGTTGCTCGCAATTAGACAAATACTCGGACCAACTAATATAAGCCTCGTGAGCATCATGGATGATAACTTTCCATTCTTCTTGAGGTAGTAGTTGGATTTTAACCTTTTTTATTTGCCCATCCTCAATTACGTTAAAACTTCGTCGTCTACCATACACATAGGTTCCCGTATAAGTGGGATTACGCAGAATAGCTGTTATACGGCTCAGGTTGGCTGGACCCCAATAAAGTGTACCAATATGCCCAGATCCCCAACGCCTTCTTGGAAAAGGAATTTGGTTTATACAAAAGTAGCGCATCACCTTAAACGCCGTTCCTAGAGCGCGAAACTGTTGAAAGGCTAACTGTATTGCTGCAACTACTCCTTCGTCAGGGTCCAATACTAGTTGTCCGGATGGGTCGTATACATAGCCGGTCGGTGGAGAGCAGCGTAGTTCTCCTTTTTTAGCCTTGTTCAGTTTGGCTCCTTGTAAGCGTAGACGCATACCGTGTAGTTCTGTGTGGCTCCAAGTTCCCTTAAACCCCAGCAATACCCGGTCGTTAAAATCATTCGGGTCGTAAATCCCATCGTGGTCAATAGCCAAGGTATCTGTAAGGGCACAAATATCTAAAAGTTTATGCCAATCTGCTTGGGAACGAGAAAATCGTGAGGCTTCTAGAGCCAAAACAGCCCCTACTTCTCCTAAACCAACAGCAGCCATTAGTCGGTGAAAATCTTCACGTCCTGTTGTAGTTTGACCACTTTTACCAAGGTCATTATCCAATACTTCAATTTGGCTCTTGTCCCAACCCAAGGTCAATGCACGCTCAGCTAGGGCATATTGCCTTTGCGTACTTTCACGGTGGGATTCTACCTGAGTGGGTGTTGACTGTCTTAAATATACAACAGCACGACGTTCCAGATGGGTTGAACTAATTTTATTATTCATCTGGTTGACTCCTCGTTATCGCTTCCTCTGTCTGTTGAGTGGAGAGTATCTTGTCCACTAACCGTGCTGTTAGCTTTATTAGGCGACTTAACCTTTCTTCGTTTCCGGGTTGAGCGGTTGGTAGTAGATGCTTTTGCCTCATTTTTTTTCTTGTGTTCGACTCCTTTATCTTCAGGAACACAAGAAAATCCTTCCGTAAAAAATTGCTCGCGCGCTGCTATCCACTCACTCAAGCGCAGTAATTTCTCAGGTAAAAACTTCTGGGTTTTTTGGGTTTTACTTGCTTGTTGTGTCCATAAGTCAGTTTCCGATGCTGGCAAAGACAAAAATCCTCCTAATGGACTTTCTACGGTTATTTTAGTCTCCTGCCCAACTTTGCGAATTTGCCGTACTATCACAGACTGACCATACAACGGATGGATGGGATTGGTGACGGTGACACAACTTCCCAAAAGTAACTTGAAGTTATGTGCAGTCTTACTATAGCGTCCCTACAATGTATGACAGGGCACTACAAGCACTAGTTAAGCTAGCACTTGAACCCGATTGGGAAGCTCGCTTTGAGCCAAACAGTTATGGGTTCCGACCAGGACGCTCATGCCACGATGCGATAGGAGCAATATTTACGGCAATAGCGCAAAAATCCAAGTACGTCCTTGACGCGGATATTGCCAAATGCTTTGACCGCATTGACCATCAGGCATTGTTGGAAAAACTGAATACATTCCCCACCATCCGCCGACAAATTCGTGCATGGTTGAAAGCGGGAGTGATGGATGGTGGAAAACTGTTCCCAACATCTGAGGGTACGCCACAGGGTGGGGTCATTTCCCCACTACTAGCAAATATCGCCCTCCACGGGATGGAAAATCGAATCAAGCAAGCGTTCCCTAGGAAAGGTGGAAAAAATCATTTTAACCCACCCAACATGATACGCTATGCCGACGATTTCGTAATTCTTCATGAAGACCTAACCGTTGTCCAAAGATGCCAACAGATAATATCCGAATGGTTAAAAGGTATGGGACTAGAGTTGAAACCAAGTAAAACTCGGTTAGCCCATACTCTTCACAAGTATGAGAAACAGAAACCGGGATTTGACTTCCTAGGGTTCAATATCAAACAATACCCGGTTGGCAAATACCAGTCAGGTAAGAATACACAAGGAACCCTACTTGGTTTTAAAACCCTCATCAAACCAAGCCCAAAGAAGCTTAAAATTCACGCTGAATCACTACGTAATGTCATCAAGACCCATAAGGCAGCACCTCAAGAGGCGCTAATAAATCGATTAAACCCGATTATACGAGGATGGGCAAATTATTACAGCACTGTGGTAAGCAAAGAAATTTTTAACGGTATCGATAATCTCACCTACCTGCAACTTAGAGCTTGGTCAAAACGCCGTCACCCCCAGAAAAATGGACATTGGATAAGCAGACGCTACTGGCTTGTACAGAGCGAAGGCTGGATTTTTGCCACAAATGGGGAGGGGAAAAAGAAAAAAATGCGCCTCAGAAGACACTCTGAAACACCAATAGTTAGACACGTAAAAGTGCAAGGAGAACGCAGCCCCTATGACGGAGACTGGATATACTGGAGTACCAGAATGGGAATGCATCCAGAAGCTACGGCAAGAGTTGCAACACTCTTGAAAAAGCAAAAAGGTATATGCACCCACTGCGGACTGTACTTTAAAGATGGTGATTTGTTGGAAGTAGACCACAAAATCCCGCGTTCTAAAGGCGGAAAGAACACAAAAGACAACTTCCAATTACTTCATCGACACTGCCACGATACAAAAACAGCCAAGGATAATAAAGCTGTTAGAGGTACTACTGACAATAGCCTAATCACTGAGGAGCCGTATGAGGTGAAAGTCTCACGTACGGTTTTGTAGGCGAGGCGGAGTGGCGACATTCCGACCTTAGCCAGCGAATCCCCCGTTTTATAAACGGGGGAGGATGTCAATTGTTGCAAACTCTAATTCTGGCAACTTTTGCGGACGCTGGGTCTTCACTCAAACTCTAATTCGCAAAAGGCTTGTAATAAATCGATACAATTAGCGATCGCTCCTAAATGAGCAATTTCATAGCCGTGTGTGTTTTGTGTAGGAAACGCCAAACAAGCCGCACGTCCCACATGACCAAATTTCATCGCAATAGAAGCATCGCTGCCAAAGCCGCTTATCGTGGCTAATTGCACTGGCATATTTAACTGCTTGGCACAGTGACGCAATTGCCCATTTAGCGTTTCATCATAAATCCCATACGCATCTTGAGAAAGTATTACAGGACTTTCCCCATCTTCAATTGGGTATTCTTTCGACAGCGGACAAATTTCCAAAGCAATCATTGCATCTAATTGCTGGTTTTGACTAAAAAATAATGCCCCAATTGCCCCGACTTCTTCTTTTGCTGATGCTACCAAATATACATCTACAGATGGCTGTTTGACTCTTTCTGCCAAAGCTAGCAAAATTGCTACAGAGGCTTTATTATCTAGAGTGTAACTGGCAATGTGATTTTTTAACCGCACTGGATGCTTGCGATGCTTGCCGATAACCATTCTAGTTCCCGGTCGAATACCTGCCGCTTCTAACTCTTCGGCGCTGCATTTCGTTTCAATCCAAGCATTTTCCCACTTTACAGGCGTATCTTCTTGCTGGACTTTTTGCGGCGACTCGTGGGAAACATGGCGAGAACCAAAGCTGAGAATACCGCTGATTGTTTGCGTGTCTCCCAGTAAATCTACAACACCTTCGCCGTAAATCCACGGATAGGAACCGCCCAGCCTGCGGACTTCCACGCGACCTTCATCGCCAACACTCTTGACAATTGCACCAATTTCGTCTTTGTGTGCGGTGATAGCGATCGCTCGATCTGGATTTTTCCCTGGAATTTTGGCAATAATATTATCGGCGCGATCGCACCACACTTGCACACCCAAAGTTGCAAAGCGCTGCATTAAAAATCGGTTAATTTCCGCTTCTACACCACTAGGGGAATGGTGCATTACCAATTCTTCAATAATTTTAAATAAATTGTCGTAATCCGACATCGAGAATCTGATTTTGATTTGCGTTTCATCGTAACAGAAACGCAAACCCAAAGGATAAAGTATTTATCTCATCCTAGAAGGTTCTGCGCCAACAACTCGACTTGCTGAAGTTAATTTCCGCTTCCGCACTCCAGCTACACCCAAAGCACCAAGAGCCAACATACCCAACACTGCCGAAGGTTCGGGAATGGTTTTACCCCTAACCGCTGTCAGTGCTGCTTGTGCGATTAAATTATGAGCGCGTGAGGAGGGATGGACATCATCAAAGAACAAGAAATCATCTGGATTATCACAGATGCTTGCAACTTGCAGAAAGTTGCCTGTTACACAAGCAGTCGTTACATCCTTAAAACCAAATTTAGCTGGAGTAGCTCTTACTGTATTAAAGAGGGTATTAATGTCAACAGAATAGATATTTAAATCCGGGTTGCTGGTGCGAAGACTGCTGATAGCTGATGCTAATTGCTGATTATGGGCTTGTGTCAATTGATTTAATTGATCGGGAACGCCTAATCTTTTTCCAAAAGGAATTTCGCCCAAATCAGGCAGATTGAACACTATGAAATTTTTGCCACCATCTTGAGCCAGAGAGCCGATTGAATCAGTTAAATTTTGGACTACTTGATTAACGTTTGTATTTCCAAATAAATAATCATTTCCACCACCAAACACAGAGTAAAGAGCATTTGGATCGACTGGCAAATTTTGCTTTAACAAACCAACTTGCCCCAGCACTCCGGGTGGTATATTATTTTGAAAACCAGGAAAATCGCTAGCTCTACCTGTTTGAGCACCACCGAAAGCGAAATTAACGCCATCTGTAGGAACAATATTCGGATTGGCTAGGAGAGTAACAAAAGGTGTAGGTGTTAATCCTTTCTGCGAACCGAAATAATCTACCCAAATTGGACCATTAGAAAAACGTCCCTGAAAATAAGCTGGACGGTTTGAATTATTGACTGTAGGGACGGGTATTTGTCCTTGTGTAGCTGCGAAAGTATTACCCGTATCAGAGAGGCTATCACCGAATACATAAAACGCATTAAAGTTGGCAGCGATCGCTTTCTGTGGCAAAGTCAAACAGAAAACGGCAAATCCTGTGGCTACAAGTTCTTTTTTCATACTTATTTGATATGTGTGTATTATTTTGTAACTGGAAACAACCAGAGAAAAGACAACGATTAAATTAAAGGTTGTATTTCTTCGATGTTGAGCAATCTCACGACAAAATCAGATGTTTTGCGTAATTTTACGCTCCCTATTGCTTTAGATAATACCCCATAACATAACAAATACAATTAATACTCTGGTTTGTCTTTAACAGTTATTTATAAATTTGAGGTATTTTGCAAAGTAATTGTAAAGCGGACAGTGCCTCGCGCACTGTAAGATTGTTATTGATCGGTTATTGTTGAGGCGATCGCTTTAACTTCGCTTTAACTTCAACGCATCACTCGCCGATACTCCATCGCCCTGAGTACCAAAATACCACAAAGCCGCCGCCGCCTCAGCCCGCATCACTGGCTTTTTAGGCTGAAACAGCGTCGTATAACCAAACACTCGCCGAATATTTGATTGTTCGGCATTCTGAAAATCTGCTAAAACTGCTCGTAAAGCCTTCGGGTCAATTTTTCCCACATCCTGAAAACCCCAAGTTTGCTTCACCGCTTCTAAATTTGCTCCAGGTAAAGCTTGACGGGTATCCAAAGGTAACTTCCACAAAATCAACTGTTCGCGCGTCAAGGGTGCATCAGGACGGAATAAAACTTCTGTAGAATCTCCAGACAAAGGACTGGGAATTAAACCAGCTTCCGCTAAACCCTGAATTTCGGGAAAATCAGGATTAGTTTTCGGGACATCGCTAAAAGCTGATTGTACGCTTTCCGACGCCAAGCGAATCTGTTTCGCTGGATTATTAGCATACATGGCATTGTTCGCCGCTACTAACCAACGAGCATACTCCCGACGGGTAATGATTTTACTAGGTTCAAACTGGTTTGTTGTCGCCGTGTCGCTCTTACCTGCATTTGATTCTATAGACAAAACGCCTAATGCTGCCAAATCTTGGATGTGTTGGCGCAATTCTGGCGGTACTTTATTCAGATCGCTAAATTCCGACGTCGTTTTGCTATCATCCTCTGTACTTGCTGGCTGTGATACTGATGTGGGTGGTACTGGTCCAATAAATTGTGGATCACCAGGTTGGGCAACCTGATTATTAGTTTCGCTAGGTGTTGTCGCTGCCGTAGGTTGTGCCGTTGCAGCCACATTACCACCGTACTCAATCAACAGTTCAGTATTTGTCTGCGGTTGATTGGGTGCTGGGTTACTAACTGATTTAGGCTGTATGGAAACTTTTACCTGTAAGTCATTGCGCCGCGCTGCAATAACATTAGACTGTTGATCTGTAGGTTGTTGTAAAATCTGCCAGTTGTTTGCTTGAAAGGAACTGCGGTAAAAACTTTCAATTATATTACTGGGGTCAGAACTTAACCAACGAGTTGATACACCACTACTTGAGGGTGTAACTTCTTGTAATTGAGCATTGGTATAAAGCGGGATATCTGAGGGAAAATCAGCAGGTAATTGGACTGTTGATTGTTGCTGTTGTTGCGCTTCGGTTTGCTTCGCTTTCCCAAAGATAACAGAGTTATTTTCCAGCCTGGAATCTGCCGCCAAAGACTCCTCAAGATTTTTGGCGACAGGACTGTTAGCACAAGCTGTTAAAGACGAGAGTAAAACAGCCAAACTCAGAAATACAGCTGGACGTTTACAGGGCACCACAGGAAATCACAAAACAAGTGTCAATTCCTACCCTAGCGCAGACTGTCGAGAATTTATTTATCTATCAGATGTTGTTACCAATGCTTTGGAAGTAAGTTCACGGCAAATTTCGAGCAGTCGATTAACAGCACGCGCAGCCGAAAAATTTTCCGCAACGTATTCGCTGGACTGAAAACCCCGGTTAATTACTTCATCCGGATTATCTAAACAGTATCGCATACATTTGGCTAATTCTTCTGCATCTTCGTTTTCAAAAAATAGGCTGTGTGGTCCTGCCACTTCTGGCAATCCTCCCATTTTTGAGACAATTGAGCAGGTTTGAACGCTAGAGGCTTCTTGCACTACATAAGGTGCTGGATCTTGCCAACGAGACGGAGCAATTAAAGCTAGAGCATCTTGAACTTTTAGAAGTACTTCTTTTTGAGGGAGTTTACCTAAAAAATTCACTTTTTCGGCAATTTCTAAGTTAGACGCTAGCTCTTTTAATTCATTAGATTGTCCGCCATCGCCAATTATAATAATTTGAAAGTCTTTATTTTCATCTTGTAAAATACGCGCTGCTTTTAATAAAATATCAACTCCCTTATCTGTGGCTAATCTGCCAACAAAAATAAACTTATATGGATTGGATAAATTTTCTAAAGTTTTAAGTTGGTTTTCCGACTTTATTTCAATCGGATTATATAAAGTATCAACTGACCAAGGAAAGGCAGAAGATTCTCCCAAAAAATTGCTACAAGCTGTATGAGCATCGGCTAGTATTGCAGTAGAAAGGCGGGTGAATAGGCGTGCCCATTTAACAAAAGTGTGTAATTTCCACTTCAATGGATAGTTAGCTTTTGGTAATGTCTGTTTAAATTCGGCTTTTAGCCGTTGTGTCAACTTCATCGACTCATAATTAGTATGAGTAGATTGATAAAGACAATAATGATATTTAATAATTATTTTTTTATGCAAAATCTTACATAGTAAGGTAAAAAATAAGTCATTTGAATTCATATGGACTATATCTGCCCAAGCAATATAACTAAACCATTTTGCGATATTGTCTTGTTTGGTAGATATAGTTTTAACTTCAATTCTTCTTACTTCGAGTTCGGGAATAATCGAATGGATGTAAGTTAAAACCCCACTAATTTCGTTTTCATAATGACGGTGTTGAATTAATATTTTCATACATCAGTTGAAAGTTTTGTATTTATGTAAACTGTGTTTGAGCATAACTATGAAACAAGTGTTTCACTAAGCTCCAAATCAACTTGGTTTCTATATCCAGAAAATTGGGAAAAAGGATTTTTAGCGATAGTTATAGTTATACAGTTACTGTAAATGCTGCTCAAGTAACATTTTCGCGCAAAAAAGCGTGAAAATGTTTAACATGACTGGAGGCTCTGCCTCCAAGAAGTTGCACATTCCCTGGCTGGAGCCAGGGAACGAGGGCTAATGCGGACTCGAAACCAAAAACCCTACGTAGGTAGGCTTTGTTCCTGTTGACGTGGGCTTGAAACCAAAAACCTACGTAAGCAGGCTTTGTCGGTATAGCTACAGATTGTAAGCCTGTAGGTTAAAATTTTACGTGGTTCTCTAAATCTTGAATTTGCGGTGCGGGTAATTGATTAAGAACTCGCCACAGAACTGTGTAGCTACCATCAGAACGGCGACGAACTGGACGGAAGGCAAAGATGATGTCACTGCTGTGCATTTGTTGTAATTGGTCAAGGTGGCGTCGCTGGGTTGGGGAAATAGGCTGACCACTTACAATCATCTCTGGTAATTGAAACTGTAGCGATCGCACTAAATAAGTACGGTTCAATTGTGCTTTAGCACCAGCTAAAATTACTTGATGATTCAAGTTCTGGTTTTTCCCGCTCAAAAATCGCCGTTGCTCTACTTGCAATGCCTCCAATTGCTTGGGAGGCTGATAGCTAAGAAAAAATTCTCGCGTTTGCGGCGAAATATTTTTCAAACTTGTATCTAATTTTTCTAAGGGGATATCGCCGACATCCACCATAAAGTTGTAATCTAGTTCTTGTTGCTTTAACTGAAAGTTATCGCCAACCATCACAAGTGCTAAACTGGGGGTAAATCCGCCTTTAGCCTCACCCAAGGACGGAAAAGGATAGCGATCGCTTACTTGCGCTTGCAATCGATTCTGAAGTGTATTCAGTGGACGATCGTAAGCTGTATGGGGCAACACGCGAAAAATACCAGTATTAGGTGAAGCGAGAAACTTTGCGTAAGTTTGCGGCTCTTGAGGATCGAGGTCGTAGGCAAAACGATCAAGTCTAGTAAGAGTTTCCCTCGGATCGTTAAATTTTATGTCTGGGGGAAATGCTGCTTGTGCTGTTGTTAAGAGCTGCTTTGCAGTTTCTATAGTAGTCAACGCTTCTGCTGGAGGTGCGATCGCAGGTTGTCGTGGCGGTACATAATCAGCTATGGCTGTTTTGGCAGTCCTACCGATTAAAAGTGGTGGACTTGGTGGTATCGGCTCCAATGTGGAAAAAGGTATCGCCTGTTTTCCCAAGTTGGGATACTGCGTGAGTGCGATAGAAAGCACAGGATCTGATTGTCGTTCGCCAGATACTAGTGGTAGCTCTCGTACCAACGCCAACTCTCCCCGACGAGATAACAACCTATCTAACAGTGGAGCAAGCTTTGACAATTCGGAGCTTGAAGCGTACAAAGAACAATATATTTGTGTTTGTGATTCAGTTAACTGCTCAGGTAAAGGCAATTTCGTAGAAGAATCCCCTGGAGTACATAAAGCTTTCGGGCTATTGTATTGATATTTGATAAAACTTTCTACAGCCTTAACTTGAATTGTTAATTGCCCTCTGACAGATCGCATTCGATTCGCATCAGGTTGAAATAATGCTTGCTCAATGCGAGCAATCAAATTGATCTGTTGCTGCACTAACAAACTGGCAGATTTATAAAAGCTCTTGCTCGCTGGTAGTAATACAGAATTTGGACTTTGGGAAGATTCTGGCTTATATTCAACCGCTAACGTGTTTTTAGGAGCACAAATTAGCCAAAAAAGAAGCAAAAAGCTGAAAAATATGTGTCTCATGTTAAAAAGGCAGATCGAATGGGAGTATGAAAAATCTAAAATAGATATTAAATTGAGAAAAACGCTTTTACCATCGACAATTGTCCGTTCATTCTAGTTTCTCTCTCAAGCGTCGTCGGGTTGTTACCAGTGCTGAAACACGATTACATGCAAGTTTCCCAGGATCAGCCTATTTACTCTGAGGCTCCACTCCAGCTCTTACTATTTGTCGATGGACGCCCAAAGTCCCGACAACAAGTACTGCGAATACGCGCGTTTCTCAAGGAATTACAGGCTGAGTATAAATTTGAACTTCAAATTGTCGATGTTGGGGAACAACCCTATTTGGCGGAACACTTTAAATTGGTAGCAACGCCAGCGTTGATTAAAATCCGTCCTGACCCCAGGCAGATACTCGCTGGCAGTAACATCATCGCCCAACTGAAAACCTGGTGGCCCCGGTGGCAAGCGGTGATCGCAGAAGCTTATTTAAAATTAGAGAATGACCTGCAAGAAACCATAGACGACAACGCTTATGTGGCATCAAGCAAAACTTCAATCTCTTCAGTTGCCGTCTCTGCCGAACTAATTCAACTCTCGGATGAAATTTTTCGCTTAAAACAGGAAAAAGAAAAACTCCAAGAGCAAATACAGTTTAAAGACCGAGTAATCGCTATGTTAGCTCATGACCTCCGCAATCCGCTAACTGCTACGGCGATCGCTTTAGAAACTTTGCAATCTAACTACAATCCTGATATCGGTCAATTCCATCGCCTCAAACCATCTCTGGCTGTACATTTATTAAAGCAAGCCCGTAGTCAAACTCGCACAATTGACCGGATGATAGCTGACCTTTTAGAAGTTGGTCGGGGAACTGAAACAGAGCTGCCAATTATACCACAAAAGACAAACATTCGCAAGCTTTGTTTAGATGTACTAGAGGAATTAGGCGATCGCTATATTGCCAAATCCCAACAGGTAGAAATAGATATCCCCAAAGACTTGCCTTATGTGTATGCTGATCCAGAACGCATCCGCCAAGTGTTGGTAAATCTTTTAGATAATGCCATTAAATACACCCCAGATAACGGCAAGATTAGCGTTTGTGGACTGCACCGCACTACTCAAAAAGTGCAATTTAGTATTGGAGACACCGGTCCTGGTATTCCTCAAGAAAACCGCGATCGCATCTTTGAAAACCACTTTCGGCTAAAACGCGATGAAGCCACAGAAGGTTATGGCATTGGACTATGTTTGTGTCAACGCATCGTCCGCGCACACTACGGTCAGATTTGGGTAGATTCTGCCCCTACCGGGGGAGCATGGTTCCATTTCACTTTGCCAGTTTATCCTTCTTAGATACTAGGGCACGCTCGCATCGGGCATGGGGCATGGAAGGAATTATATTAGAACGCGCATTACGTTCTTGAATTTTTTTAATTCCCACTGCCCATTGCCCATTGCCCATTGCCCATTGCCCATTGCCCATTGCCCATTGCCCAACATTCTTAATCAAGCATTTGCTTAAGAATAATCCGATTGCGTCCCTCTGCTTTTGCTTTGTAAAGAGCCTTATCTGCTTCCACAATTAAAGTTGAGGGTTCAGATTCAAAAGTGGGAATAGTCGTAGCTACGCCTAAACTAAGAGTAACGTAGCGACTAACAGTCGATGGCTCGTGAAGAATTTCCAGTTCCCTGACTCCGGCTTGCATTGTAGCGGCAAAATGAACTGCTTGACCCATCTGGGTATTCGGCATAATTACTGCAAATTCTTCACCACCATAACGCGCTACTAAATCCTGAGAGTTATTTGCCGTTTCGCTTAATACAGTACCAATTTTTTGTAAACACATATCTCCAGCCGGATGACCATATTTGTCGTTATAAAGTTTAAAAAAGTCGATATCGCAGAGAATAAGTGATAAAGGCGATCGCTCAGATGCTAAAGTTAACCATTGAGAATTTAAATAATCATTAAAACGACGGCGATTAGCTACATTAGTTAAACCATCCACGTTAGCAAGACGTTGTAGAGCCTGGTTAGCTGCTTCTAGTTGTTTGTATAGTTGCGCTTGTTGCAGCAAGCGTCGTATTCGTTGGCGCAATACAGCCAGGTGAATTGGCTTGGTGACGAAATCGCTTGCCCCGGATTCAAAAGCGCGGTCTACTGACTCTGGATCTTGCAATCCTGTAATCATCAATATGGGAGTGCGCTCCCAAAGCTTTGAGATTACAGTAGTACCTAAAGAAGATCCACCAGTATCAAAGTTGGCTAGAGCTAAAGCCAAGTTATTTCTGGCAATCTGGATCAGCTGCTTGCAACACGTAAAACCATCCATGACGGGCATTATCGCATCTAACATAACTAGATCCGGTTTAACAGCTAAGAAAACTTCTAAACACTCCTTACCATTTGTTACCTCTATAACTCGGTAACCTTCTTTTTCCATAAATTCACGCAACACTCCTCGGATGATTTTGTCATCATCAGCCAGCAGAATTAAAGGAGGTTTGTTGCAAATAGAAGTTGGTTTATTGCCTGACATGAGTTGCGTTCCACGAAGAATGGGGCATCTGGAGGCAAGCTATTGATTTATATTTCTAGATTTTGCCGGATAACCACCAGAGCCAGTAATATTTACTGAGTAGAGACGGAAAATTCCGGCGCTTTCTTGCGTTGATTTTCCAGGTATTGATTGTATGCAATTTACAGGAAAAGCCAATAAATTACGCCCTGCGGTAGTGGTAAATATTTTTTTATGTCTGAGTTTTTCGCGAGTATTCTGACAAAACGGCACTTAGAACAACCAACCTTTTTCCCGTATGTTTCCCTGACTGGGTCACTTTGGGGTGGTTAAGGTGCGTTATCCTAGAGGCAGTGATTTGGGTATTTACGCGATCGCTTATTAATGTCATAAATTGCCGTCTGGGTGCATCCGGCTTCACAATCAACCGTTTTTGGGCAATAGACTCCTTAATTATTTTGAGCCAAGCAAATGCTAAATGACTGGGTTGCATAAAAAATCTATCTGGAACGCGAAGGCAAATTTTTTAACTTTTTTTATCCTGGCACGTACATGGCAGGAGTTACTATTTATATTTCCCAACTGCCAACTTAGAATTGCTATGTTATTGAAAACTTAAATACTAAATCTTTAAACCTTCATGAGCAGGGTGATGTAGATGTAGCAAGTAAAAGTAAGCGCGATCGCCTGACTTCCCCAAATCCTGATCTAAAACTTCAACTTATTAAGCATAGGCAGACTTTGCACAATTTTATGATAATTGGATATAAAGTTACCAATTTTCTTCAATGCCAGACTCATTAATGTATCAGCAGGATGATTTTGTCGTCCTGGAAACAAACCAACCAGAACAATTTCTGACTGCACCTGAGTTATTAGAAAAGCTGAAAAAAGTTCTGCAACAATTCAACATTCAAGATTTACCACAAGATTTGCAAAAATTTAATTCTGTGGAAGCCCAAGCTCAATATTTACTTGACACTAGTTGCGAGTTGGATGTTGGTGTTGGTCAATATTTACAGTGGTATGCTGTTCGTTTAGAAAAATAATTAGTTATTAGTCATTAGCAAATCGCTTATGACTAATGACTAATATCATGTCCGGCAAATCACATATATTGTAGAGACGTTATGAAAAAAGGTTTCTACGATGATTGTAGTCTTTTTATTACTATTAATGAGCGCGGACATGATATAGTTAGCAGCTATTTTGGAGTGCTAATCAGCATCAGTTCAAGTTCATCTTCATCTGTCTGAGTAACTTTAACTTCAACCCCCGGACCAAAAAAGTTGGTCATTTTATCTAGCTTTTGTTCCCAGACATCAATTGGTATCATTGGTGAATCAAATTCTAAAATTAAAGCATAAGCACCATTAATTTCTGTTTCTCTGAAGCCCGTAATTAATGGTCGTTCTTCGTCTGTTGGGCTTAAACCCAAAAACGACAAAGCCTTATCTAAATGAGCGTCTTCACCGTAGCTATATTGAGTAATGTCTCTGCGAATTTCATTTTGAGTATTAGTTGCTTGCTGTTCGCGCAGTGCTAATACTGACGGTGTTGGGGGTTGGGTGAAAGGTACGGGCTTTAGTTCATTTGCCTTCAGCGCGAATCCTCCCAACAGTAGAGGAATCCCGTAAAAAAATCCGACAAGATTAAGTGTGGCATAATCAGCAGCGTAGGCGACGAAGCCCATAATGGTCAAAATCCCACCAACGGTTATACCGAGTGTTCCCAAGGAAAATTGGCGTAACATAATTTCAGATTAGTATAAATTCTTAACACCTCAGCTTTATTATCATCGCTTATGTGTCGCCCTGGCAGCAAAAGACTAGTGTTTTAAAACACGAGTCTTTTCGTAGTTAGCATTTCAACGCTTAAATCAACGACTGAAGTCCTGACTAGGATGAAGAGTACTTAGCTGTAGTCAAGTTAAACTTAAGAAGTGTAAACAAGTCAAAGAAAACAATGGATATACAGACTATAAAAGAACGAATCGCTGTAGTTGAAAGCAAACGCGAGTACTTGCTGAGTCTCTTGGAGCAACCCAACTTGGGAACTTTAAGAGTTGATGTAAACCAGGCTTTAGAAGAAATGGATGATTTAATAGACGAATTTAGACGGACGTTTCCACAAACGGGAAGCAATTAAGCAGGCTTCAGCGGCTATATAATACTAAATTACGTCGGTTGAAGTCTTAATTCACACTTCAACCGACGCTTTTAAGGGTTAGCATATTCCTAAGTATCTGTTCTTCGATTAACCAGTGCTATATATTATGCAACGGAGCGATCGCACTGACGCTGCCCTAATTCCTTAACCAAATCAATTAATACCCTGGTGGGTACATCTTTTTTACAGAAAGCATCCAAACTACTCATTGCTTTTTTCTCCAGCAACTTGCTGTCTTCCACCGAAGAGTAAGCAATGATTTGAGTATCAGGGGAAATTGCTTTAATGTGACCAGAAGCAGACCATCCATCCATTACTGGCATTTGTAAATCTAAAACAATCACATCTGGTTGGTGACGCTTAACCATTTCCACTGCTTCTTGACCATTACTGGCTAAACCTACAACTTGAATATTTTCCTGTGCAGAAAAAGCTAATTGTAGAGTTAAACGAGTCAGTTCGTGATCATCAACCACTAAAATACGCACAGTAGAAGATTTACAGGACAGCATTAACATTAAAGGAAACGATTAAGTACAACAACTCCTATAGCTTATGGGAAGTAGTCATCATATTTACTCTATCCTATGGTTGAATAATTCCTATGCAGTTATAAAGATTAATCAGATAGCTAAGGCAAAAATTAAAGTTTTATTAAAAAACTTGCGTTTTGTTAGCTATCTATATTTGAAAAACTATTTTAAATCAATCAGGTTTTAGGCAATGCTAGTTGAACGTAATGCCATAGACATGAGAATTTTTTGTGAGTGAGATTCACGAGAATCCTCACCTGGCCGGCGTTGGATGTAACTGCCATCATGCTGTAATTCCCAAGCTTGGCGGTTATCTGCAATCATAATTCCTAAAACTTCCTGTAAATCTTTAGCAATATCTGGTTCTAGGACTGGGGTAATCACTTCCACCCGACGATCTAAATTGCGGCGCATCCAGTCAGCACTACCGATGTAGATTTCTTCTTCTCCATTGTTATGGAAGTAAAAAATGCGCGAGTGTTCCAAAAAGCGTCCAACAATACTAATGATGCGAATATTCTCACTGATATCTTTAAGACCTGGGCGCAAACAGCAAATACCGCGCACGATTAAGTCAATTTGCACTCCAGCGCGAGAAGCTTCGTATAAAGTGGCAATGATTTGTGGATCTACTAAAGAATTCATCTTAGCAACAATGCGCCCAGATAATCCATTTTGAGCATTCTCCATTTCGCGATGAATTAAAGCCCCAAAGCGATCGCGCATATTTACAGGCGCAACCAGCAACTGCCGATAAGACTTTTGTCGAGAATATCCTGTTAAGAAATTAAACACATCTGTAACATCAGCAGCCAAATCTTCCCGGCAGCTGAACAATCCAAAATCTGTGTAAAGTCGTGCAGTTTTCGGGTTATAATTACCAGTACCAATATGCACGTAGCGCATAATACGGTCGTGTTCGCGGCGCACCACCATAACAATTTTGCTATGAGTTTTCAGACCTACCAAACCATAGACAACGTGAACACCAACTCTTTCTAATCGCCTTGCCCAATAAATATTATTTTCTTCATCAAACCGCGCCTTGAGTTCGACTAATACAGATACTTGCTTGCCATTTTCAGCAGCATCAATTAGAGCATTAACTATTGGCGAGTCACCAGAAGTCCGGTAAAGAGTCATTTTAATCGCCAACACACCCGGATCATGTGCCGCATGGGTAATAAAACGTACTACCGAGGTAGAAAAAGATTGATACGGATGGTGTACGAGTAAATCCCGTTCCCGAATCACCGAAAAAAAGTCTCTGCCATCCTCTACCCCTGACACACCTGCTTCTACAGCTGCTTCCTTAATCCGTTGTAAACGCGGGTGTACTACAGACTGCCACGGTTCGTCTTTGAGTTCTGACAGCGGCAACGCCATAAAATACATTAAATCTCGGTGTCCCAAAAGACCGTCTACTTCATAAACATCGGTTTCTGCTAATTCTAAATCTTGTACTAGTCGCGATCGCACGTTTTCCGGAGTTTGGGATTGAATTTCTAGCCGTACCGAACTTCCCCCAAAGCGGCGTTTTCGTAATTCTTGTTCAACCGCCAACAGCAAATCGTCAGCTTCATCTTCTTCTAGTGCCAAATCAGCATCGCGAGTAATGCGGAAAGGATGATATTCTTGAATAGTCATTCCTGGAAATAAAGATTCCAGATTATGGGCGATCGCCTGTTCCAAAGGTACACCAGTCCAATTAGCAGGTTGTCCTTGGGAGTGAATTCCCAACTCTGGCGGTAAAGGCAAAAATCTCGGTAGGACATTCGGGACTTTGACTCTAGCAAAAAATTCTTCCTCAGTTTCTGGGTTTTTGATCACAACAGCCAGATTTAAACTGAGATTAGAAATGTAAGGAAAAGGATGGCTAGGATCAACAGCCAGTGGAGTCAGAACCGGAAAAACTTGTTCGTTAAAATAGTTATCTAGATAACTTCGCTGTTTTTGAGTCAATTGTATGTAATCCAGGATATGGATACCATGACTTGCCAGCTTAGGTTTTAATACTTGCTCAAACTGTTGGTGCTGTTGCGTTACCAGAGGACGCAAGCTCAAACTAATATCATCTAGCTGTTGTTGCGGGGTGCGACCATCAGGAGTTAACAGGCTGACTTTCGCTTCTACCTGTTGCTTTAACGCTGCAACGCGCACCATAAAGAACTCATCCAGGTTAGAACCAAAAATTGCAAGAAATTTGAGCCGTTCTAAAAGGGGTGTTCGCTCGTCACAGGCTTCATGCAACACGCGACGATTAAACTCTAACCAGCTTAACTCACGGTTCAGGTAATATTGTGGGTCACTAAGATTTACTTGTTGAGCGATCTTCTTAGATTTCGGCATAATCACTTAGGGATAGACAAGCCTAACCCATTTAACTAGAACAGGATACTAAACATAGTAAATTAAATCGGCTCTAGAAGCGTTTTCCCTAAGCTGTCCCCTTGTTTCCCTATATAATTACCTTCAGGCAAATTGCCGACAAAGAAGTTACCATTAGAGTCAGTACTAGCACTAGCTACAGTTTGGTTACGTTCATCGTACGCGCGGACGTTAGAACCGCTCAAATCAAACTTTTTGTTTTCACCTTGTACTACTAAGCGTCCAGCGATCGCCCCCCGATCTTTGCCAATACCGCTATAGTTCGCTGGCGCGACTCGACCGCTTGCAAAAGACAAATCTGATACCAGTGATAAACTCAGGCGATCGTCGCCAAAACCGCCAAAATTGCCTCTAGTTCTAGAGGGGATGCCTTGGTCTCAAGTCTTGCAAATAAGCCCGGAAAAACCTGCATACTAGCACCTGCGAGTGGTCCTATTTCTCCATCTCTATATGAGACTCGTAAGTTCCAACTGAGTTAATTCTGACAGTACGAATTTCGCGGGGTACACGCAAATTATTGCGATCAAAAATCAAAACTTCAATTTCATTGCTTTGATGACAGGCAAATTGACATCAACAAATTCGTATAACTAAGAAAAACTGATTGCTAATAATTAATGACTAAAAAGTAACAATTATGTTTCAAGCTACTCGTCGTCGTCTCGCCCTTTGGTACACTGCCGTCACAGCGGTACTGCTGCTAGTGTTTGCTAGTGGGGTGTATTTATATGTCCGCAGTACGTTGATTGAGCGGATTGACGATACTTTGAATCATGTGGTGGAAGTAGTAGAGCGATGTCTGACGACAAGCCGTTGTGCATCTACGCTTGTTGTTGAATCGCTAAACCCTAATTTAAGTCAGTTCCACCTTAATGTGGAAGCTAGTTTTGCCAACAATGCCGATACGGTAGAAGATGACCATATCGATTTAGAGTGGTTTAGTCCCACTGGTGAATTAATTTGGTCAACTTTATCTGAACCGCTAAATATTCCTATTCATCCTAACCGCACTGGTGAGACTGTGCGTGTGGTTAAGAGGAGTGGGGGAAGCGTGGTGTGGGGGAACAAGGGGGACAAGGGGACAAGGGGACAAGGGGGACAAGGGCGAGCAAATTCTTCCTCATCTTCCTTATCTTCCCCCGCTCCTCCCCTCCCCCACTCCTCCACTCCTCCCCCGATGTTGCTGCGGCAAGTTACGCAACGGGTGGAAGTCGGACGGATGGTATTAGGATATCTGCGTGTTAGCCATCCTTGGTTTGAAGTGACTAAACCGAGTCGTCAATTGATTTTTGATTTGGCATGGGGTACTGGGTTGATGGTGCTTTCTGTGGGAGCTAGTGGTTGGTTTCTTTCAGGTAAGGCAATGGAACCAGTGGGTGAGTCTTACCAACGTCTGAAACAATTTACTGCTGATGCTTCTCACGAACTGAGAAGTCCCATCGCTTTAATTCAAACTAATGTGCAAGTTGCTCTTAATGATTTGGAATGGAGAGACGCGAATCCTACTTCTTTACACTATCGCCAACAACTAAAGGTAGTGGAACGATTAACGCAGCGTTTGGGGAAGTTAGTCAACGATTTACTATTTCTCGCAAGGCAAGATAGTGGCATTAGCAAAGATGTTTTTTCACGTTGTCCGATTGATGCTTTGCTGATGGAAGTAGTGGAAGAACAACATCTCCTAGCTGCGGAAAAAAACATCACTCTAACTTTAAACTTGATTGATCCCCCAGCTACGGAAATCAAGCCCGAATTACTTGACGACTGGTTTACACTTGTTGGCGAGTGGGATCAATTGGTGCGATTGTTCACAAATTTGATTGGCAATGCTTTAAGGTATACGCCATCTGGTGGACGGGTAAATGTGGAATTAACGCGGGTTGAGGCAATAAATCCGGTTTCTCGGCTACGTCACAGCACGGCTTTGCAAATTAAAGTCAGTGATACGGGGATTGGTATTCCCAGCGAGGCTTTACCTTGCTTGTTCGATCGCTTTTATCGAGTAGATCCAGCGCGTACCCACAGCACAGCAAATAAAACTACCGAAAGTGCCACTGGTTCAGGTTTGGGACTAGCGATCGCTCAAGCTATTGTCCAAACTCATCAAGGTCAAATTCACGTTGAAAGCACTGTTGGCAAAGGCACCACCTTCACTGTCATTTTACCAATCACTCTTGAGTCTTAGTTTTTTAACAAACAATTGTTTCCTGTGACAGATGCAAAGGTATGAATTTAATTTGTAATTTATATTGCGAAGCCATGAGATTTGAGCCATAAATTTGGTCTCTAGCGGTTTGAAATTCCTACTGCTAAAAGTTATTTTAGTAGTTATTCAAACTGCTAGCTTGCTATTGGTAAAAATCGCTTAGGCTCTAACGCATATATAAAAGCATTTGTGGAGGGTTAGATGCCAATTTCTATAATCAGACATGAACTTTACGATTTAGTAAAAAAAGTTGCCGAAACTGGGCAGGGATTGCATGAAGTTGATTTTTCGGGAAACAAATTATCAGAAGCAGATTTATTAGCTCATTTAGATTACCTAAATCAAAATCAGTACATTAATGCTGAGTTTACAAACGATGGTCATTTTCAGAAGGCAGAAATAACTGATAAAGGGCGTAATCTGATAGATAACTATGAGGAGAAGTTGTCGAAAAACCCAGAGTCAGGCTCATCAGCGCCAATCGCTGAGAAAGATTTGCCCTTTTTGGAAAAGGTGATGGTGAATGGGGGTTTATCAGATATCTTCGACGCTAGAGATATTACAGAAGTCGCATTCCGGGTGATGCGCGATTTAATGAGTACCGAAGCAGCTGATCGCGTTGAGGCAGAATTGCATAAACCAGCCGAAAAAAGTGATGATAAAGCGCTACAAATGGAAATTGCCGAACTATGGCGCGATACTAATCCGCTTGTCGGGTTTTTGAGTCGGGTGCGTCCACCTTGGCAAGGTCCTGGTATCTTTAAGATTGATAGCGATCGCTTTTTATTTCGGGTGGCTAATGAAGGTACAATGCCACCAAATGCTGACCGCGAAAAGGTAGTTAAAGCAATATTTTCTGCCACTAAAGACGAATTATCACAAGAACGAATTGAGGAAATTGCTAGCTGGTTGCCTGATGTAGTTCGCAAAATGTGGGAAGAAGCGTAAATCAAATATAAAGTTAGGAGGTGGGAATTTTCAGCAATTCTTACCTCTTAATTTTTTTCTCAAACTATAACTAATGATAGATTTACTTTTTACTTAGGGTTGAAATAAAAATCGCAAGTTTTTTATTTTTTCACCTATTAGTTAGAGGTAAAATTTATTATTCATTAGCTAATATTCAAGTATTAATATTTTTTAAGATATCTGAGTCTAAATAATTTATAGTCGAGAAAAAAAATGAACAAACATCAAAATAATTTCCGCAAGTCGGCTAAATTTCTAAGTACTATTTTTGGCGGGCTAATTATTGGTTTGCCAGCAATTCCACATGCGGCGATCGCCCAACAATCTACTCCCAAAGTTAATCCCTGCCCTAGTATTTTTTACCAAGAACCGCACAACAATCGAGTTATGGTTCCTCAAGGATGCCCACCTAATGCTTTCACCCAAAAAATGGGAATGCAAGGGCAAACTCCTATTCGTAACAACACCTCTGTTAACCCAACACCGGAACAAACAAGGATGGGTGTAGGTGGTCAAATGCCCGATGGAACAAGCAGATCGCAGAATTACAATTATAATAGCCAGTCGTCGATGATGCGATCGCCACAAGGCATGAGCAATTCATCTGGTGCTGTTAATAATTCCACCATACAACAAAGCCAAACTTCCGTAATCCAAACACCATCGCCACAACAGCAACAATCTGCTGTCGCAATGGTAATGCCCATGAGTGGCAAAGTAGGTGTGCGCTTGGTAAATCAGACAGCTGCACCTATTAGCTACCAGGTAATTGGCGATACAGCACTGCGAACGCTACAAGGTAAGTCTGAGGTGATGCTGCAAGGTTTAAGCACTCCTCTAACGGTTACTTTCTACCGTCAGGATAAAGGACTATTGATGGTGACACCACAAGGATCTTCTCAACAAGGTATGTTGCAACTTTCATTCAACGAAACAACCGACGTGAAGATGGATAAAAGTGCAATGAGAATTGAGGAAAATGGTGCTGTGTTCTTCAATTAGAATATGCCTTCAGACTGAAGTCTGAGCCTATACGAACAAAGCCTACCTGCGTAGGCTTTTAAACATGAAGTCCGCGTAGGCGGACTTTGTTTGTTTAGCCGAGCCAGTGCGTTGCGGAGGTTCCCTGCGTTATAGCACCTGGCGTGCGACTTGAGTCGTCGGGTAACAAGTGCTACCGATGTTTTGACAGTTTTAGCATTTGCGTCAGTCTATCAACTAATAGAACTTCACGCTTGCTGTCTTCCAGTGTCCGCGCTAGTATGATTGCTCTTTCATAAAAATTGCGGGCGGTGGGATAGTTACCTAGTTGCTCATACAATAAAGCATAAGACTCAAAAGATTTTAATTTCTCCCCTAAATTTTCTGATTCTGTAGCCAGTGCTAAACGCTGTTCTAGTAAGTTGAAAGCACGTTCATATCTTTCTACAGAACGGTGAGCTGTAACCAAACCGTCAATTGCTCGTAATTCATTGGTGCGATCGCGTGTAACTTTTGCCATTCGCAGTGCTGACCCATAAGTGCCAATGGTATCTTGATAATTACCGGCGGCTAGGTAAGCATCGCCTAAATTATTTAAGGTATTCGCTTCGGCGATCGCATCTCCTGTTTGACGGCGGAAAATCAAAGCAGTTTCCAACAGCTTAATAGCTTTGTTATAATCTCCTAGCCTCACTGCCGCTAAACCCAAGTTACTCAAAGACAGTCCTTGTCCTTCTATATTTTTGACTTCGCTGGCAATTGAAGCTGCTTCTTCAAAGGTTTGGGCTGCTGCTTTGAATTCTCCTTTTTGCAGTAGTAATGTGCCGATGTTATTTAGCCCAAAAATTTGTCCTTGAAAGTCTTGAGTATCACGGGCGATCGCTAACCTCCGACGCATTGGATCTTCAGCTTCTTTTAATCGACCCAACTGCACATAACCTTTACCAATTAAATCGTAAACTAGACCTTGCGCCTTCAAGTCGCCGATAAAGTGATAAATATCCAGTGCTTGTAACCAAGACTCAATTGCTTTATCTGATTTTCCTGAGGCTTGTTGTTGTTCACCTTGGCGCACCAACATATCAGCCTCGTCTCTTGATTGTCCCACTGCTGAATGGTTTGAAGGGCGATGGAGTTGTTGAGTAATATCTACCGCACCTGCCGCGATCGGATTTAGCAAAACAGTCAACAGTAAACAATAGACAGCACAAAATTCAGATTTTGGCAATAGTTGACCAGAAAGTTTGCTTAGAAGTAGATGCTTTTGCTTCATATAAATTATCCGTAAAATTACGGCTTTAAATAGAAAAATTGGTTACTAGTTTGTTGTTTTTTTGAGAACACACTATATTAGGGTTAATACTTAAGCTAAGATTGAGGTAAATCTTCCCCCAAGTAGATAGCGCGGACATCCGCAGGTAATTTCTCCTCTAGCATAAGATAGCCTTCCTGAAGAAAATTGGCTACTTCTACTGGAGCGATCGCTTCTCCTTCAGCTTGCAGATAAGCAGCAATGCGAGTTTCGCTCCAGTGAAAGGTTTGAGCCATTAAAACCATCAAGCGCAAAACTGGGGGCATTTGTTCCAAAGCTTGTTCGATATAACACCATAATGGTGGTGAAGTCGCTTGCAGAGAATAATGAATTGCTTCTGTGGGTGGTAATTTCAAATCGTTGATACAAAAAGCGGTCATATTGATCAGCCAATTTTGCAAAGTTAAAGTATCTTTACCTTGTTGACTGCTGGTTAAATCAAGTCCACCGAGTTCGTAGTATATATGTCGCCAAGTGAGAGCAAAGAGATAATCTGCTTGCACAGGCGATCGCGCTGAATGGCGAATCAAGGTGTATACTATCGGGCTATAACGGCAAAACATCGCCGTAAAGTATTTTCCAGCTTCCGGATGGCGCTGAAATAAATCCAAAAGTTCCTGATCGCTATGATGAAACAGCGATTTAACTAGCGGGTGATTAGCTTCGGGGAAATGTGGTATTTGCACAATCTAAATAAATGTATGTTGTTAGAATGAATGTTATTAGAAATGGCAATTTCCTGGGACGCTTAAATTGTTCATTAAGTGTCCTCCAGTTAATCGCGATCGGGTCTTGGTGTTGGTCTGGAGCGTGGGTAACATCCAGACTAGTTCGTTATTGATACACTATAAATACGGACTTTATTTTAGTCTGTACCCTTGAATAATAAAATCGATTCCTCAATAAAATCCTAGATGTGTTCATGGTTATAGCAGTTAGTGTGACACCGGTGTTGATTCAACCTTTTACTTTAGGCTCTTTCTTGCCTTCCCTGCCGTTAGATACCTTATTCTCCACCCAAGGCATTATGGTGATGCTGCTAGCAGCCTATGCCGGTGCTATGTGGATGTTCCTCACCAGTGCGCCAAAAGTACACACCGTTATGGTGTCAGATTTGGAAATTGCCCGCCAGTTGTACGAAGGACTGCTAGATTTACCAGCAGCAGAAGTACCTTTGCACTACTACTACAACTACGAGCAAAGTATAGGGGCAGCGGGAATCGATCCGCTTTATATGTCTGCCAGCCCAACGCTTTCCGGCAGCAGAATGATGAATAATGGTAGCGAAGGGCTTTGGTATCAATTAAAGAAAAACACCCAGCTACACGTAATTACTGGAGCTAGTTTAGGCACCAAAAGTCAGCAACGGCACGTTTGCTTTGATCGTGAGTGCCTGGACATGGTTTTAATGCGTGTGGAAACGCGAGGTTTGAAATTCAAGATTCGCAATCGCAAGCCATTGAATTTTTTGGTTAAGGACTATGAAGGACGTGTGATTGAGTTGGCTGAGGTGGCGAATTAGTTGTTGGTCAAGAGTCAAAAGTCAAAAGTCAAAAGTCAACAGTCATTGCTTATTAAATTGTTGATTGGGTTTCGTTTTAGTAAACCCAATCATAGTTTTTTATAAATACGTGGGCGAGAGGCTTGCCTTAATACCAGAATCGAATTAAGTTGATGATAAAGGCGATCGCTTTACGCCATAAAATTAGAGAAAGTGTCACTAAGTAAGAAGTAATTAGGCGATCGCACTTCTCCCTTACTCATACAATATTTATTAACATTCTTGGCAACTTGCGAACAATTTTACCCACCTGTGATTTACTCATTAGTAGTGTAATGAAGTAAACACTGTAATACTTGGGGAGGGTGCAATGTCCACACTGAGTAATCGTTGGGGCTGGTTGTTAGGTATTGCGTTTGCTTTCTCTGGAAATTGCGCTCTTGCCCAAATTACCCCAGATGGCACTCTACCCAATAATTCTGATGTCACACTTCAGGGTAATACCTTTAACATCACTGGCGGAACCCAAGCTGGAAGCAATTTATTTCACAGCTTTGGGCAGTTTTCTGTTCCTACTGGTGGTACAGCTTTCTTCAATAATGCTGTAGATATTCAAAATATTATTAGTAGAGTAACGGGTGGGTCAATATCTAATATTGATGGTTTGATTCGCGCTAATGGCACAGCCAACCTGTTTCTAATTAACCCGTCAGGGATTGTTTTTGGGCAAAATGCTAGTTTGAATGTTGGCGGTTCGTTTGTAGCGAGTACGGCGAGTAGTTTGAAATTTGCTGATGGCTTTGAGTTTAGTGCCACTGCTCCTGAAACCACACCACTGCTGACTATCAGTGTTCCCATTGGCTTGCAATATGGGGTAAATCCAGGAAGCATCCTTAATCAATCCCAGGCACGCAATAGTAATAATGATGTAACCGTTGGTTTACAAGTGCAGCCTAACAGAACCTTAGCGCTAGTGGGTGGTGATGTAAGTTTGGATGGTGGCAATTTGCAAGCTCCGGCTGCACGAGTGGAGTTAGGAGGATTGGCAGGAACGGGAACAGTTGGCTTAAATAATGTAGATGGCATGTTGAGTTTGAGCTTCCCAAATGGGGTAGAGCTTAGAGACGTGTCTCTAAGCAATAATTCCGCAGTAAATGTACGTGCCTCTGATGGTGGCAGTATCAATATTAATGCTCGTAATCTAGATATTACTGAAAGTGATCTTTTGGCTGGTATTGGGCAGAATTTGGGAACGCCAACCACTACTGCGGGAGATATTACCCTCAATGCCAGCGAGGCAATTAGAATTAATCAACAAAGTCGGATAGTAAACAATGTTCACGGTGGTGCCGCTGGTAATAGTGGCAACATCAATATTACCGCCCAGTCGCTGTGGATGACTGATAATGCTGTACTCAATACCACTACTAGTGGACTCGGAGCCGCAGGAAATGTAATTATTAATACGAAAGACTTCGTTAAGTTTGATGGACAAAACACTGCTGTCCAAACATATGTGGAAACAGGAGGCACGGGAAAGGGCGGAGACATCCGCATTACTACCCCAACGCTTGAACTAACCAATGGTGGTAATTTGTACGCCGCTACTCAGGGGCAGGGAGATGCGGGCAACGTCATCATTAATGCTGCTGGCGGACGCGTTTGGTTTGATGAGGTCAGTTCCGCCAGTACCAACGTGGAAAATCAAAGCACGGGAAAGGGCGGAGACATCCGCATTAATACCCCAACGCTTGAACTAACCAATGGTGGTCAATTGCGTGCCGATACTGATGGAATAGGGGATGCTGGCAATGTGATTATCAATGCTGATACGATTCACTTCGATGGCAGAACTAGCACGGGGGAAGCCAGCGGTATTTTTAGCAGGGTGCTTTCCCAGGGAAGAGGAAAAGGGGGAGGTATTAGCATTACTACTGGCTCACTGTCAGTAACCAATGGCGCAGGACTGTTTGCTGATATTAAAGGAGTGGGGGATGGAGGCAGTATAATTATCGATGCCCGCGATTTCGTCTTTTTTACCAATGGTAGTAATTTGGACACCGCTACTCAGGCGCAGGGAGATGCGGGCAACGTCATCATTAATGCTGGCGAACGCGTTTGGTTTGATGAGGTCAGTTATGCCAGTACCAACGTGGAAAATCAAAGCACGGGAAAGGGCGGAGACATCCGCATTACTACCCCAACGCTTTCCCTTACCAATGGAGGTCAATTGCGTGCCGATACTAATGGAATAGGGGATGCTGGCAATGTGATTATCAATGCTGATACGATTCACTTCGATGGCAGAACTAGCACGGGGGAAGCCAGCGGTATTTTTAGCAGGGTGCTTTCCCAGGGAAGAGGAAAAGGGGGAGATATTAGCATTACTACTGGCTCACTGTCAGTAACCAATGGCGCAGGACTGTTTGCTGATATTGATGGAGTGGGGGATGGAGGCAGTATAATTATCGATGCCCGCGATTTCGTCTCCTTCGATGGGGTAAGTAGTAATTCAAGATTCGCTGCTGGTGTTTTTACCCAAGTGAACCAACAAGGTCGTGGAAATGGCGCAAATGTTCGCGTTACTACAGGCTCGCTCTCACTCAGTAATCAGGCTGAATTGATTACCGGTACTGATGGAGATGGGGATGCAGGCAATGTAATTGTAAACGCCAACCAGGGCGTCTCCTTAGATAGTGGCAGTCGGATTATAACCAATGCAAATCCGAATAGCACTCGTAAGGGCGGAGATGTTTTTATTACAACTAAGGATTTCTCCCTTGCTAATGATGCTATAGTGAATGCCGGTACCAGCAGTGGGCAGGATGTTGGAGGCAGATCTGGCGATATCACGATTAATACCACCAATACTTTACGTATATTAAATGGGGCGGAGTTAGTTGCTGGAACTGCATCTCGTCCAAACGCAGGCAACATCACAATTAATTCCAAAGTGTTGACTATTGACGCTGGTAAAATTGCGGTCAATAGTCTGGAAACTGGAGAAGCGGGCAACATAAAAATTTTCTCAGATAATTTGACCCTCAAGAATCAGGCACAGATTTCGGCAGAAACATTCAACAGTCAGGGTGGCAATATTGAGATAAATTTAAAAGACATCCTGCTACTACGTCAGAATAGTCGAATTTCTACGAATGCTGGCACTCAACGGGCAGGTGGTGATGGCGGCAACATTACCATCAATGCTCCTAATGGCTTCATCGTCGCCGTCCCCCAAGAAAATAGCGATATCACCGCCAATGCTGTCAGAGGCTCTGGAGGTAGAGTTGATATTACAGCCTCTGGGATATTTGGCATTGAACCTCGCCCACGCCCGACTGAGCAAAGTGATATTACTGCTAGTTCTGAACTTGGGGTGCAAGGCACTATAGACATCAACACGCTCAATGTAGACCCCAATCGTGGACTATTGCAACTGCCTACAGGTTTGGTAAATACTCCAGGGTTGGCTTCTTCTAACTGTAATGCTTTTATTGGCAAAAAACGCAGTGAATTTACCGTCACCGGACGCGGTGGTTTGCCTCCTAGCCCAGACGATTTCCTCAGCGGTGACGTCGTTTGGACAGATAATCGCCTAAGCAATACTACACAACAACAGCACCGCGCAGAGAAACCCACGACTAAACCCGCAAAAGCAAAAACTTTGGAAATTATACCCGCTACTGGTTGGGTGATTAATGACAAGGGAGAAGTAACGCTTATTTCCTCTGCAACTAGCGCTAGTAGTTCTGTGTCTCCTCCTACCTGCGTTCAACAGTAAAGACGCGAAATTTGAGCCAGCGCGTTGCGGTGAAACACTTGGCGGTTGCCTGTACCGTCCCGCCAAAGTCTTGTTAGCGAAGCGTTAGCGACGCAGGAGCGTCACCCGTTCGCCTTGGTCTCCGACAGGAGAAGGGAGCGCTAGTTTCGTGCGGGGGTGGAGGAGTTTGAGGCATCTGGCGTTGAGGTTCCCTCCGTTGTAGCGTCTGGCGTCGCGTCTCTACATATTTATAATTAAGTCGTTGATTCGGATTCTGATTTTTCTGGCTTGAGTAAGGGGAAAGCGATCGCATCCCGAATACTGGCACAATCAGTTAATAACATCACCAATCTGTCAATTCCAATACCCAAACCACCCGTCGGCGGCATTCCGTATTCCAACGCTGTGATAAAGTCTTCATCTACACCTTGTGCTTCTAAGTCACCAGCGGCTTTGCGTGCAGCTTGTTGTTCGAGGCGATCGCGTTGTTCAATGGGATCGGTTAATTCTGAGAAGCTGTTAGCTGTCTCTCTCCCGACAACAAATAACTCAAATCGCTCTACCAAACCAGCTTTAGAACGATGCGGCTTTGCTAAAGGCGAAATTTCTACTGGGTAATCAATCACAAAGGTAGGTTGAATTAACTCTTCTTCTACCTTTTGCTCAAAGGCTTCATTTAAAAGTCTGCCAAGCGATAAGCAATCTTCTATACCTTGAAGCCCAGCGTTTTTACTTGCGGCTTTCGCTTCTTCCAAAGTTTGGAAAGCGTTGAAATCTAAACCTGTATGTTCCTTAACCAAATCGTGCATTGTCACCCGTCGCCAAGGGGGTGTCAAATCAATCGGCGTGTCTTGATAAGTAATTTCCAGTGTACCAAGAACCTCTTGAGCTACGGTGGTAATAATTCCCTCCGTCAGCGCCATCATGTCGTTATAGTCGGCGTAAGCTTGGTAAACTTCAATTGAGGTAAATTCGGGATTGTGGCGGGTAGAAACTCCCTCATTACGAAAAATCCGCCCTAATTCAAAGACCTTTTCAAAACCACCGACAATCAACCGCTTGAGATGAAGTTCTGTAGCAATTCGCAGATACAACTCCATTTCTAGGGTGTTGTGATAAGTGACAAAGGGACGCGCATCGGCACCGCCGGCTTCACTTAGCAAGACAGGCGTTTCAATTTCCAGAAAATCCCGCTGTTCTAGGTAGCGACGAATACCCGCAGTAATTTGGGCGCGACGACGGAAAGTTTGCCGCACTTCTGGATTAACAATCAAGTCAAGATACCGCTGACGGTAGCGCTTGGCGACATCCGTTAACCCATGCTGTTTATCAGGCAAGGGTAACAGAGATTTGGTCAAAATAGTGTATTGTTTGACGTAAACAGATAACTCGCCCTTTTCAGTCCGTTTGACAGTGCCATTAACTCCGATGATGTCGCCAATATCTGTGAGTTTATCGAGTTGTTTGAAAGCATTGTCAACAACATCTGCCATGCCTTCTTCGATGCGTTTTTTCTCTAGATAAAGCTGAATTGTGCCAGTTTCATCTTGCAAGGTGACGAAGGCAAGTTTACCCATGAAGCGACGTAGCTTGATGCGTCCTGCCATCGCTACTTCTAAATCGACTTCTTCACCGTTGGGTAAATCCGCAAATTTTTCTTGCAATTGAGCCGCGTGATGGGTAGATTCCCAACGATAGGCGTAGGGATTCATACCTAGCTGCTTTAGCTGTTCTACTTTTTCTAAGCGCGTGGCACGAATATCTTCTTCCGACATGGTTAACGAACTTTCATAGGGCAAGATTAATTATAGATGCTGCGATCAAGCGAAATAAATCTAAAATACTGTCTTGGTTCGTAGTGAGCCAGCTGTAACTACAGGCGCTTGAATAAATAGCTGTTCTGGAGAGAGACTGATTAAAAAATCACAAAACCCACTTAAACCTATTTCTGGAGCAACGTTAAATTCTTTACCAGAAAATAGGCTAATCCGATTTACTAGCTGTTTTTTAACTTCAAAAAGAATGGGAGCGATAATAAATTCAGAACGTGATTTTTCTGTACCAATCGCAACTGCTAAGGGAATATATTCTTTGAGAGTTTGCGCTAAAAGTGTGCTATAACCCACTGCCGGCACATCAGTAAAGATGCCAATTTTATCGGAAATAGTAAATCCAAACGTTTCCGAGATGACATCGATACTAAATTGGCTGTACGGCATGACAAAAATTAGTTATTTAATTGTGCAAAAAGCGTGCTGAAAGAGCTTTCATTTTCAAGTTACTAATTTGCACGATCGCTTTCAACATCTCTTGCTGATCTGGTTGCAAGTCAACAGACTCTAACGCTTGATTGAAACTATTACCTGCGTGTAGAGTTTTGGCAAGTTTGGCACGTTGGGATGAGTCCAACATCGCCTTAATATCTCTATTTCTACGTTGACGCACAGCTTGAAGTTGTTGCCGTTGTTGAGGAGTCAGGTTAATTTCTTCAGCAACAATCGCACTCTGACCCAAATCAATTTTAGCAGGTGCTGCCGAGGCAATTGTCGGCAACAACAAGACAACAGCAAGAATAATAGCTAACACAAACAGCCGTTTTATACAGTTAATAGCCATACTGAGCAATTTTAAATTCTCCCACCTACAAGGAAATGATAAACTGTCAGGCATTTAATTTTCTCATTTAGGAGTGGGGGAGTGGGAGAGTGGAAGAGTGGCAGAGAAATAATTGTCCCCTTGCCCCCTTGTCCCCTTGTCTCCCTGTCTCCCTGTCCCTAGTGCCTAGTCCGTTTTTTTCATTTTGTTAATTTCTCGTTGCAATTCTTCAATTTTCCGGCGTAAATTTTCTGCCTCTTGATTTTGCGGTGTTTGTGCTCCAACATTGACGGCACCTTCAGCGGGCGATCGCATATAATTTCCTTTTTTAATTTGCTGATATTCTTCTGATACTGCCCACTCACGTAGATAGTGCAAGCGCTCCACGGGGAAAGGATGACTGAGCATTTCGCCTTGTCCGCCGTTATACATTAAGAATTTATACACTTGATTAAGCACATCTTCATCAGCCTGATAATTTTCTGACTGACGGATAAACTCTTGTAAACTGCATTCGTGGGCATATTTGCTGCTACCACCGGCTACTTTCATCATCGAAGACATGACCGTATTTAAATCATCGATCACCAAAAGCGCGGCGCGATCGGCGGATAACTCGGCTTTGCGTCGCCATTCAAAAAAGGCATACATCAAGGCTGGTGTAACAAAATTACTAGCGCCAAAAGTCCACCTACCTAAGGCGTTAGCGGCACTCATCGCCCACATCGCCATTTGAATTAAAATAGTATGACCACATTTAATATGCCCCAGTTCATGGGCTAGCACCGCCCGAATCTCGGCTTCATTCAGTAAGTCTAAAATCCCTGTGTTTATGACTATGTAAGGATGCTCTTGCCCTAAAGCATAACTATTTGCTTGGGCATTTTGTGAGACAAACAGTGCAGGTTCTGGATAAATGTCCAAATCCCGCACGGATTCCCGAAACATCTGGTAAATAGTGGAATATTGACGCGGCCCGACTTGGATGGTGTTACCCATTAGATAGACTAACTGAGGGCGTTCGTAGACAAATTCCACAAATTTACGAGCAATCAAATCAAATCCGGGTAAATTTCGTAAAGCTTCCTCGGCTTGGCGATCCAGTGGATGCCTGAAGGCTTCGCTGGAAATTCCTGTGTATGTAGGCATAATGAACGGGTAATTGGGCATTGGGCATTGGGGAGCCAGTGCGTTGCGGTGAGTCCACTCGGCGGTTGCCTGTACCGTCCCGTCGAAGTGGCGAACCCGAAGGGAGGTCACGAGCGTTGTTCGCGCAGCGTCTCCGACAGGAGAAGCATCTGGCGTCATTGGGCATGGGGCTTTTCCCCTTTCCCCTTCCCCATTAACAACATGATAGAAGTGGGGCTTTGTAGGTAAAAATTACTTTGTATGGGGATAAAAGCGTGTGATTGAGGCAGAAGTTCATTTGTCACTACATAACTTTTTGCGATCGCAGGCGGGTTTCCCTTCCTGGCCCCATCATTTGACGATGGCAAGGTTGGTAGCACGCGCCTTGCGTACCGGACGTAGCGCCTTAATTCAAGTTGGGGCGGTTTGTGGTTATCAAGGGCGATATCGCACTAGTTTTGTAGCATCCGCATTAATTTGGCATGGTCCTGTAATTATTGTTGCTCCGGAAGCAGTGCAGCAACGTCTTACAAAAGTGGAAATTCCCCGACTACAGCAGTGGCTGCAAGTCAGCAAACCGATTAGAACCGGTGACGCTTTCCCCAAAGATGGGTTCCAAGGGCTGTTTCTGACTTCCCCTGAAGCTTGGTTAAAAGCGCAACTAACTTTTACAGATGATTTTCCCGTAGGTATTCCCACAATTATTGATGGTGTGGATGATCTCGAAGATTGGGTGCGTCATCAACTCAAAAGAGAAATTCAACCCCATGATTGGGATCAACTGATGCTAGCTTGCCCATATCAAGCTGATCTCGTTCGCGAGGTAAGGGTACACCTGACACGCGAACTGTTCCAGCATCCGGGTAATCCTTACGAATGTTATCTGATTTCTCAGCCGGAAGCAGAAATTTTGAGCCGTCTTTATTCGGCTTTAGATCCAGCTAGCCTTCCAGATGTGTGGAAACACTTCGCTCAGGCATTTCAAAATAGTAATGAAGAGCTTTCTTCCGCCACTCCCCCCCTCCTTTGGGCGACTATTGCCCGTCGCCAAGGTTTATTTTCTTTACATTACGCTCCAATTGAACTAGGGAAAATTCTCTCGCCAATATGGAGTCGGCAACCTGTGGTGTTTATTGGTAGCGCTTTGGAACCGGAAACTGAGGCTCCTATTTTTAAAGCGCGTTTGGGGTTGGATGATTTAACTTGCTTGAAGTTCTCTTCTGATAGCCAAACAGAAGCGATTCAATTATATTTGCCGCATAAGTTACCTCTACCGAATACACCGGAATTTCAATCAGCATTTATTCACAAAGTCCGGACGCTGCTTTGTTTAAGTGCGACTGCGCCAGGATTGATAGTCATACTGGTGGGGGATGTGCCGTTGAAGGCTCAAGTCGGGGCAATTTTGGCATCTGAGTTTGGTTCGCGGGTGCAGGTAGAAAAAACTTGTTTGGATGAAAACGGCATTTTGGTCAGTGGTTGGGAATTTTGGCGAGAGCATCAAGGTGTCTTGCCTTCACCGAGGCTTTTAATTATTGCGACTTTGCCTTTGCCATCTTTAGAAAATCCTTTGGTGGCTGGTAGGGTTGATTATTACAAGCGATCGCATCAAGATTGGTTTCGTTTATATTTATTGCCCACTGCTTTGAACGAATTGCAACGGGCGATCGCTCCGGTGCGAGAAAGTCAAGGTATTGTTGCTTTACTTGATAGTCGTGTGGTTAATCGTAGTTACGGAACTCAAGTTTTGGCTGCCCTTAGTCCCCTAGCACGTATTAACTATCTTGATCCCAGTCTGTTTTCTACTCCTAACGAGGAAAATTCTCTTTAGTCCTCTTGCCTATTTACGTTTTGTCAAGCTCTAGCGATCGCCTTAATACCGAAAAGTTATCATCAACCATAGAAGTCATTCCATACAAAGCAAATCTGTTATTGTGCTACAAGCACAACTTATGCATTCACATTTTTAATGAGCGAATTACTGATTATGGGTGAAGCAAAGCGTCGTAAAACTGCTCTCGGAGAAAAATACGGTCAAGAAACTCGCATCTTGCCGTGGATTCCCATTACCAAAACTCAATCGGAAAAATTTGTCCAATGGACTACTCGCGGTGCCTGGATTGGCATTGTCCTTACAGTTCTCGGCTGGATAACAATCCGTTTTATTGGTCCTGCTTTCGGTTGGTGGCAAGTCGTATAAATCAAGTTTGGGATAATTTTTATATAAAAGACAGCTTAAGCAACTAAGCTGTCTTTTATGTTTTGTTGTGTAAGTCTTATGAAAATAAAATTTTTTGTATCCAATATTACTGTTGCTCGACATGATTAAGCAATTTTTTTGTATCCAATACTACTGTTTATTCCAATCTGAAAAAACGCTGAAAAACCTGCCTAAATGGCAACATGGCGTTTTTGAGTTTAGTTATTCTCAGTGATGAGACCACAGGTTTTGAGTTTTAGATTAGACTTGTTTTAAATTTACCGACAGGTCTTACGTTCTCAAGGTTTTACCTTGATTACAAGAAAGACAATCGAAAACTATGGATTTAGCCTGACCTGAAAGCGACAATTTCCCAGATTATCTGCCAAGCTTGAGGTATACTTCGGCTATGCCAAATCCTTGTCTGACACAGTACAAGCTGATAACTTTATAAAAAGTTAATAACAAGCCGTAATGAGCCATCAGAGCTTGTGCCAATTAAAAATCTGGCTGGAAATTGCTGATAAAGATACAATATGTATCTTTTGCGTGGTTGACTTGTTCCAAATATGCGTTAGTCTTAAAGCGGATTGCCTTCAGTAAGCATCTACTCTGACAGAAGAGTATAAGGTAAGATTAATATTCTCCATTCTGTCTGATATTTTGGATCTGCAAACTGAATATTTTGATACGTAACGCCAACAAGTTATGCACTACCCTTAGCAAGGTAGGCATTCAACGATTCAACATCTATCTAGCAATTGTACTGAATAGTTTACAATAGCAGTTGATGAAGAAATCTAAAGAAAATATAAAATTGAATCAAATGACAGTGGTGTTTGGAGGAAAAACGTGTTTCTAAGAGTAGCACAACAACATCGGCAATTCGTTCAAGACTTGGTAATGAACCTGCAAGCCTTGGCAATTGTACTAGAGCGACGTGGATATCCTGCGTCTTGCTATACCTGCGGCGACCAAATGAATAGTGCTTCGTTTATGGTTAGCTTGGGCGACAATCATCTGATTCGCTTTTTGGTGTCTGATTACGGGATCACTTGGACTGAGATGCGCGACGATCGCGAATTAATGAAGTTGGAAGGTGCAGAAGCAATCAGCCAGTTGCAGGAACTTGCCAATATTGTCAAGGAACCTACGCAAACTTCTACAAGTAACAAAACTCTAGCCAAGAAGTGTTAAAAATGCCTGTGTCTAATGGGGTATTTAGAAAAGCAAAACAAGGTAAATTTTAAACTTGGAAATTGCTTAGAGGTAATTGGCAATTGGTGAAGAGTCCGTTGGACGGGTTTATCGGCTTGTTTACAAAGCAGCGTCTCCGACAAAAGAAGGAACCACTCCTGATCGCACTTTTATTGTGGCTTGAAGCAATCGCTTATTACCTACACCCCATTATTACTCCCTGCAATTGGCTTTATTATTAAGCGATCGCCTCTTTTGAAAATCACAAATCAAAACTTAATAAAACCATTCTTTTTGTCGCTTCTATCAGAATGCGTTTATTTTAAGTTAAAGTAAAATTGCCAATGTATCCTCAGAAACAATTTGTAAAAAATTGGCACTTTGTTCTCAGGTAATTTTTTTGCTTAGATATCATAAACCATTGCCAATCAAAATGAAGGGTGCCCAATAGTAAGGATGATTGAAGTTACCACCAACCCCTGCGGGTACGTTGTTACTACCGTTTTGCTGTTTACTGCTAGGGGATTTTCCGGTAATCAAAGCAATTTGGGCTTGTCTTAACGCTTCAGATTTTGTCAGCTTACTCGAAGCAAGCAAGGTATAAAAAGCAGTCATTAAACTTTCCGTACCGCCATCATCGACAGCCCATAATGAAGCGATAGCTGCCCTAGCGCCAGTTTTTTGCATTTGATAGCCAAAGCCTAAAATCTCTTCACCGTTGCCTAATTTGCCTCCCAAGCCGGTTTCGCAGGCACTTAATACTACTAATTCCACACCAGGTAATGACCAAGTAGCGATATCTCGCAAGTTAATGCGATCGCCATTTCCAAATAGAATAAAAGAGTTTTCTGGTCTACCGGTCACAAACGCTGCATGAGTAGCAAAATGGACGACTGTATAGTCATCCAATTGGGGCACAGTCGCGGCAGGGGTGAAAGCATCGTCTAAAATTTTCTTAGTTCCAGGGACAGTATTTGCCAAGTTTTGCACTTCTTGCGCTGCAAAGGGCAAACCGGAAAAAGCAAACTTTCGATTACCAACTCTAATTTCATAATTACCTTTCGTAAAGGCAGCAGCTAAAACCCGCAATTTAGATTCGGGTTGGGTGTTGAAATTAGTTAAACTGGCAGCGGTGATGCGATTGATGCTGTAGCGCTGCACTAGCCATTGTGTACCATCATATAAACCCGCTAGGGGAACGTAGCGCAACTGTTCATCTGGTGCATAAATTATAGTTTTTGTACCAGCTTGCTTCAAGTCCTTTTCTATCGGTTTAATAAGCCACTCATATAACTGACCTCCAGGTTTTTTGGCATTTTGACTAGGAGTTTGTAAAGCTTGACGAAAGGCTGAGATTGTTTGGTTGAGGTTTTTGCGTTTGACAGCTACGGTGCGATGAATTGGTGGTGAATCAGCAGTTACCAGTACCAATTCCAAGCTATCTTCTAAAACTAGTGGATAGATGAGGACGGATTTTTGTGGTAATCGCGCCAAATTATTGCGAATTTCGTTAAGACTCTCCAAATCTAAATTTTGCCGTCTGCTTGTGCGGCTAATTTGTTCGACCTGGGATCTCACAGCCGGACTATTGATAAAATCGTTAAATCGCTCCAGCAGTTGTTGTTGATTTGTTACAAGTTGGGCGATACGTTGTTTTTGTTGAGGCGATCGCCTTTCTGGAGAAATCTGACGTAATTTTGTCAGTTCTTTACCCAGAACAACAGCATTATCGAGAGTTTGATCCAACTTTTCTTTCGTTGGTTTTTCCTCTGGGGATATTTCAATGCCTTTAGCGGTGCGTTGATTTCCAGGTACATTCAAAAGATATTCTTGTAGTTCTTCGAGTTTAAGTAAATCCATAGCGCGCTGCGCTTGGGAAATGTGTCGCTGCGCTCGCAATAATCTTTCAGCCAAAGTACGATATGTTTGGGCAACAGTTATGCTGTAAGCATCCGGATCTACTGTTAGCGCTGCTGGTTGGAGACGTGCGAGCTCGCGGTTGATGAGACAATGTTTGTAGAAAAAAACTGCTAAATCTGGTCTATTTTGGACATCAAAAAGATAACCGATGTTACTGTAGGTTTTGCCAAGTTGAACGCGATCGTTTAATTCTCTGTTAATTAATAAAGCTTGTTCGTAAGATTTAAGTGCTTGTGAATACTGACCTTGCTTTTGGTAAACTCTGCCAATATTGTTTAGCGTCACCGCTTCCCACCAGCGTTCTCCAGTGTCTGTGGTAAGTAATAGCGCTTTCTGCAATCTCTGCAATGCTTGTTCAGAGCTATTCGTGCCTAATAATTTAATAGCCTCTGCGTTTAGCCGCTTTACCTCTGATTGGCTATTTTTCTGAGGTAATGCCTGAGCAATTGCTCCGTAATTATACTTTGGCATCGCATCGGAATTTACTAATTTTTTTGCTGATAATGCCGTCCCAGAACTTGGGAAAAGAAGTAAACTAGCAATAACAAAACTGAAATAATAAAAACGAGGACGCATAATGAAACACTCACCAAATAAGGTGAGGGTTAATTTTAAACCATTAAATTGTACAGAACAACTAATTTTAATACTATTACAATTATAAAAAATCCCTAATTTCTGCTCAAAGAAGTGAAAATGTCTGAAGAAAAATCAAGTCAACCGCAACTACCGCCAACAGATGCCATTGACACTCCAACCCTAAGGGCATTTGAGAATTGGTTTGAATATCTTATCAGAGCGCAACCCCATCATACTGATTATGCAGGTGTTGTGTGGCACGGTTCTTATATTGCTTGGTTGGAAGAAGCGCGGATAGAATGTTTGCGATCTATAGGTATTGAATTTGCTGATTTAGTTGCTTTAGGATGTGATTTAGCAGTTGTAGATTTGTCGTTGCGCTATCATCGGGCAATTCGCTTAGGTATGACAGCAGTTGTCAGAACGCGCATGAGTGAGGTGACTGGTGTCCGTATTAATTGGGATTATGCGATTGAATCACCAGATAGGCAAGAGTTATACGTTACTGCCAAGGTGACATTAGTCGCGGTGGACAAAGAAAGAGGTAAAATTATGCGTCAGTTGCCTACAACTGTTCAAGATGCATTAGCACGGCTTTCGGGATCGACGAATAATTGATTGGTTGCTGGTGGTTAGTTGTTTGGGGAATATCGCAAATTTATCGCCGACACCCTACAAGGGTGGACGCCGGGTGCTACAACGGAGGGAACCTCCCTTCGGGTTCGCCACTTCGACGGGACGGAAACCGACACCGCCGAGTGGACTCACCGCAACGCACTGGCTCGGCTATAGAAACAAAGGCTGCCTTGTCTTCGACACGCTACGCAAAGGCAGCCTAATCATCTTAGCCTGCCTTCGCAGGCTTGGTTCGTATAGCCCCAGGCTTACAGCCTGTGGGGACTTGTGGGAATCCCGTGAAAACCTCCGGGAGCTCCTGAAAACCTGCGGCAAAGGTATTTCTAAGCGTTATTTACCACCTTGTATCTGCGATAGACTTTGAGGCAAGTGAATTATTTGATTCCAAATATCTTGAGGAGTAATGTCATAACTTATTTGTAACAAAACAACGATCGCTGCAATAGTCATTGCAGTGCTGACGGTTGTTTTTACTATTTTCACTAATATTGTAAATACTATCCAGGATACAATCAGAGCAACGAACATATAGTTAATTCCTTAAGAATCACCCTTTAAAAAAGTCTTGCGTTGGAAAAGGTAAAATTTTACAGTTAGTAATAATTACTGCGGAATTGCTCTTTTACCAAAGTTAAAATAGTTACTATAATCAGGCTTTTTATCCTTAGGCATTTTTTGTGTAATTGTCCTGCGCTAAATATACCGGAAAGCAAGACAAAAAACGGTATGTAATATAACTTTTTATTAAGTAATTAATTACATAAATATGTTGTTAGCCTTCAGTATGAGGCTGAAGGCTTAAGAAAGTAGGCTATTAATCTGGTTATCGTAAAGAAATGATACGTGACTGCTTTTCTAAATTTTCAGTTGCTGTTAAAACTTTTTGTCTAGCCCATTTATCTGCTGCCACAATGTCATCTAAAGAAGGATTGGCAGAGTTATCAGAAGAAAAGCGATCGCATACCGATTCAATACAACGAGGAATATCTAAAAAGCGAATTTTCTCATCTAAAAATAACGCTACAGCTTGTTCATTTGCTGCATTCAATACAGCAGGCATAGATCCCCCAGCTTTCCCGGCAGCGTAAGCTAATTTCATGCAAGGATATTTTTCGTGATCTGGTTCTTTGAAAGTTAAATTTCCGGCTTTTACCAAATCTAGTTGTTGCCAATCAGTGTAGATGCGATCGGGAAAAGATAAAGCATACAGTAAAGGTAAGCGCATATCAGCCCAGCCTAATTGAGCTAAAACTGACGTATCTTGCAGTTCAATCAGCGAGTGAATAATACTCTGGGGATGAATGACAATATCAATATTTTCATAATCCATCCCGAAAAGGAAGTGTGCTTCAATCACTTCCAATCCCTTATTCATCAAAGTAGCAGAATCTATAGTAATTTTCCGACCCATTGACCAATTCGGATGTTTGAGAGCGTCGGCAACAGTTACGTATGTTAACTTAGACACATCCCAATCGCGAAAAGCGCCACCAGAAGCAGTGAGTAAAATACGCCGTAAGCCGCCTTTGGGAACACCTTGCAAGCATTGAAATATCGCCGAATGCTCAGAATCGGCTGGTAATAGTTTTACATTATGTTTTTCAACTAACGGTAGAACTACAGGAGCGCCAGCGATTAAAGTTTCTTTGTTTGCCAAAGCAATGTCTTTACCAGCTTCGATTGCAGCGATAGTGGGTAGCAAACCAGCACAACCAACTATACCGGTGACAACAGTTTGGGCTTCGCCATAACGAGCAACTTCGATTACTCCAGCTTCACCGGCGAGTAAAATTGGTTGGGGATCGAGGTCAGCGATCGCTTCTTTGAGTGCAGGTAATTTATCTTCATCACAAATCGCTGCTATACTTGGTCGAAATTGCCGAATCTGAGCGGCTAACAATTCTACATTGCGCCCAGATGCCAATCCCACAATCCGAAACTGTTCTGGGTACTGGGAGACAATATCTAAAGTCTGAGTACCGATAGAACCAGTCGAACCAAGCAGAGTAATCGCTTTCATAATTGTTTAATATTTAAAGACAACTTTACTATAAATTGCTGGGGACTCCTTAATAGCGGAACTGTTACAATTAAACCTTCGGGGCGATCGCCCGGAAATTTTGCTCTTGTGGTACCCCTACTCTCCTAGTTGTTTAAGGCGTTGATTAATGTTGTAACTTGTTGGGATGCAGGAACCCGACCTTTGGTAGAGACAGGTATTTTTCCAGCAGCGCTGCAATACGTAATCTTGGTGCTGCGGTGGAATAGGAACTTTGCCAACAAGATAGTTGAAACTTGCTTGCATTTGATTCAAATCCTTGTCATTTTCGAGCAAGAAAATAGGGACATCGCGATGAAGGTGGGTATAGCCTGCTGAGGTATGCCAAGGAATCCCCCAAAGTGCGACACCGCAAAGAGTTTTTTCCGTACTCAATTCTTGAAATGCTCGGAGGTTACCAGTAGAAAGGCTCCAGTCTATTGTTCGGCTAGTCAAAGCTAAAACGGCAGATATGGAAGTCCAAAGTAAAAGGCAGAGCAATATTGCTATGACCATTTTTTTTGATGACGACCAAAGTTGACGCCATTGTGTAATCAACTCTGCTGTTCCCAGTCCAGCTAATACAATCACCATTACCACAGCCGGATAGATAAAGCGGTATTCTTTGTGAGCTAGAAAACTGTGAGAAAGCACGATAATAATCGCTAGCCATGCGAGAATTGGGCTTCGACGCGCACCGATGATACTCAAAAATGTGATGGGAACCAGACCCAAAGACCAACTTCTTTTCAGGTACGACAAATATCCATACCAAGGAGATACGCCATAATTGAGGCTTTTGCCCTCAACAACATTGACCCAGATAGCCTTCCAAAACGACTGGAAAGGGTATGACCAAGTGAAGGCATCCACCAGACCGAAAGCGAGTACAGGTGCGAGAATGCCCGCTAGTATGGGCAGCCATTTTCCTAACCAATCTTTTCGACAAATGTAGACCACTGCAAAGGCTACAGCCGGAAGTAGTTGAATTCTTAAAGCTAGGGCTAATCCACACAAGCAACCCGCCCAAAACAGACGAGTTCGGGACCCGAAAGGCTTTCGATGAACTCCTAAATACACTCCTGGAAGGAGAAGATGCGCTGCTACCACTTCGTTGAAAGCTTTGGGTGCGAAGTAGATAAGCTCAAACCAGACGCTGCAAACAGCTGCTGTGATGACAGCAGCAACCAGTCCGCTTGTTCGATACCCCCATAAGAAGGCAACCACGATAGTAGAGAGAGAAAGCAGACACAAAAAAATGGTTACACCAAGCAAATATCCTCTTGAGCCATCTCCCATCCAGGCAGTTAGACGCATGACACCTGCTAGAATTCCTGGAAATACCCATGAGCGTGCCCCGTCTCTAAACTCCCAGCTAACAACTCCATAGCCAAAGGTCAGTCGGTGTGCTGGTTCCTGAGTCTGAAATATCTCATCTGCCCAAAGAATGTTGGGAAAAGCTAAGGCGGTGCCAAACCGAACTAGCAGTGCCAGTAATATGAGGGCACTCAATAAGAAAGTGCCTAGAGTAAACTTACTATTCATTGCAATTGATTAAGTTGCCTTAATTAAAATGTACGCAATTTTACTCAAAAAGTTAGGTGTTGCAGCCATAAATATAAGTATATGTAGAGAATATTAAATAACGATTAAGCTTATGCCTCAACAGATAGTTATAAAAAAAGCTGTATGGACAAATGACTTTCTCTATCCAGCAGCGATATGGCTAACAAGCCGAATGTTGATTTGGATTGTGATGTTGGTGATTGTGCCTTTATTGTCGGCACCATCAGGAGGGATTGCAGGGACATTTGGCTGGGGGGCATTTGATGCCTGGGATAGTGGACATTACCGAGCGATCGCTACTTCTGGTTATGAATATGCTGATGACGGAAAAGGACATAATCTTGCCTTTTTCCCGCTGTTTCCCTTAATAGTTCGGGCACTTATGGCTCTTGGTTTGCCGTTTGAAGTGGTAGGCACAGTAGTGAACAACCTAGCATTTTTGGCAGCGCTTTACTGCTTGTACTTTTGGGTAAAAGAGCAGCACGGCAAAGACTCTGCACGCTGGGCTACTGCTGTCTTGGCTTGGTGTCCGTTGTCGATGTTTGCAGCGGTGATTTATACCGAAGGGTTATATTTATTGCTGTCTACAGCAGCTTTGCGAGCCTTTGACAAACAGCAATATGGCTGGACAGCTATTTGGGGTGCAATGGCGACAGCAACACGTCCAACGGGGATCGCATTGATACCCGCGTTAGCGATCGCCTCTTTTAAACAACGCAGACCACCCATTGCTTATGTTGCGTCTTTTGCGACTGCGATCGGCTTAGTTTCATTCAGCTTGTATTGTGCAATTAAATTTGGCGATCCTTTAGCGTTTATCCATGCACAACGAGGATGGCGACCTTCTTTAGGCTTTGATTGGCACGGTTGGTGGAAAATGCTAATGCAAATTACAGTTGGCACAACCAATTGGAAACATGGTGCAATTAAAGACCCGTTGCATCCGCTGTTGTTTGGGATCATTGTAGCTTTGGGATATTTATTGTGGCGCTTTCGGCAAAAATTAGGTTCTGCAAAGGTAGATTATAGTTTTGCGGCTTTATTCTTATTGCTGTGGCTCTTAGCAGGCGATCCGTTGATTAATACAGTATCTGTCTTTGGTGGTATTTACTTGTTATGGTACTTACGCGCTCATCTGACACCAGTCATAGTGATTTATGGGTTCTGCGGGTTAGGCTTAATTTTTGCTTCTGGGGGAACTTGGTCACTGAGTCGTTTGGTCTACGGCATTGTGTCGTTAAGTGTAGCCCTCGGCATGTTATTATCTCGCCATCCTCGTTGGGGATACTTAACACTGTTCTTCTTCGCCATCTTACTTACCAGTTTTAGTGTTCGATTTGCTCAAGAACTGTGGGTAGGGTAAAGCGAAGTGATGAGAAGATAGAGAGAAATTAGCAATTATTGTTACAGCTAGGTGAAAAAATCAGTTTTTCAGCTTGGTGTCGGTTGGGCGATCGCCATCAGTGCCTTAATTCTATTTGGGTGCAGCAGTTTACGACATAGCCTGTTTCAATCAGGAGTTTTCGATCTAGGAATTTACGACCAGGTTGTTTACTTAATTAGCCAAGGACAGCCACCTATCTCCTCTTTTTTGGGCTTTCATCACATGGGCAACCATGCAGCCTGGGCAGTCTATCCACTGGGTTTACTATACAAGATTTACCCTAGCCCATACTGGCTCTTAGCTGTGCAAGCAGTGGCGTTAGCTTTGGGTGCTTTGCCTACTTACTATCTTTGCCTACAAGCGGGACTTAAGGGAACTCAAGCAGCCACAATGGCAGCAGTTTATCTGTTGTACCCCTTAATTTTTAATGCCAATATTTTTGAATTCCACCCAGAAGTCATGGCTGTGCCCGTATTCCTGGGGGTAGTTTTGGCAGCGCGGCTAGGTCAAGTAGGGTGGTTTTGTATAGGCATTATCTTTATTTTGGGGTGTAAAGCCGTTTTATCGCTGACAGTTGCGGCGATGGGCTTCTGGCTGCTGGTGTTTGAAAAACGGCGCGTGTGCGGTGTATTCGCCTTAATTGCTGGGTGTGCCTGGTTTTTGATTGCTAGTCAAGTGATTATTCCCTTGTTCAGCAATGATGAGGTAGCAGCGGTAGAACGTTATAGCTATCTAGGCAACTCAGTTTTAGATATTGCCAGAAATCTCATCCTTCAGCCAGGGCTGATATTGGGGAGAATCTTTTCACTAGATACCCTGGAATATCTAGCACTGTTAGTTGCACCTTTGATCTGGGGACTTGCACCAAGGCATCTAACTCCTTTGGTGAGTGCTATTCCCGCATTACTTTTGAATATTCTTTCTGATAAGCAAGCGCAACGCGATTTAATTCACCAGTATTCTTTACCGATACTGCCTTTTTTGATCTTAGCTGTAATTGCCAGTTTGGCTGCCGGTAGAGGATGGCTGCGTTCTAGGCGGGTTATTATTTTGTGGGCGTTGCTAGCTTTTATAGTGCTGGGAAAGTATGGCTATTTTTGGTCGCGATATCTAAGATCAATTGATAATTTGCAAGCAACACGAGAAGCGATCGCCCAAATTCAAACTAAAGGTGCTGTTTTAAGTACTCACAGTATTTCCCCGCATTTAACCCACCGACAGCAAATCCAGTTTGTGGATGATTTAAGCAATTTCACCCCTGATTTCGCCCAATTTGAATATATATTGCTCAATGTGCGTCACCCAGACGGTACTCACAATCCTAAGTTTGCGATTAACTTAGTAAACAAACTGAAAAATACGGAATTTATGCGACTAAGCTACCAGCGTGATGACGTTTATTTATTTGTGAAAAAACCGTCAGCCAACTGAGTATGCCCAAACTGAAAAATATTTTTCTTCACCTGCTGATTATGTCTTTCTTTGTTGGCTTTGTACTTGCCATCAGGTTCAAGCCAATCACACAATCTTTGGAATTAGACTACGACGAAGGACTGAATTTAATTAAAGCTTTTCTTTATGGGCAAGGGTTTTTTCTTTACACCCAAATATGGAATGACCAAGCACCCTTTTTTACCGTTATTTTATCGCAATGGTTTCATTTATTCGGTCAGTCTATCTTTGCTGCCCGCTTTCTAATCATCCTTTTTTCAGCACTATTAATTTGGTGCTTTTATCAAATTATCAATAGTGAACTCGGAAAAATACCAGCTTTTGTTGCCACACTTATATTATTCACTTCTGGGCTATTTATTCGCCTTAGTATTTCCGTGATGATTGGTATTCCCTCGCTATCACTGGCAATGCTTTCGATTTATTTTTTACATTTTTATAAAAAGCACTATCGTCAGCCTTTTCTGATTTGGTCTGGAGGTTTATTAGCGTTATCTTTACAAACAAAATTATTTACAGTATTTCTGATTCCTTTAATGCTTTGTTATCTGGCATTTCCAAATGTAACGATTTTCCAGAAAAAGCAACTGAAAACTATTCTTCAACCTTTTCTTTGGTGGCTTGGTAGTCTGGTAGTTGTTTTTTTATTAATAGGCTTATGGTTTCAGCAATTTTCTCATTTAGACCAGATATTTGAATCTCATTTTCATCAACCGATTGAAACAAAATTAGGAAACTTTAATAATTTTGAATATCTTAAACGAATAATCAGCCAAGATTATGAATATGTCTTTCTAGCGTTTCTCGGTATCCTCACAATTCTTATCAAAAAACAACGAAATGGTCTTTTTCCTTTAGCTTGGCTAGTAACTGCAACACTAATTTTGATAAAACATAAACCAATCTGGGATCATCATTACCTTTTGCTGACTATTCCTATCTCTTGGTTAGCTGCTTATGCTGTTGCTTCAGTTCGTGATTTCTGCAAAAGTTGGCATTTTGATTCTAAGTCATTAAAAATAAAAGATTTCATATTTCTGATACTAAGTGTAACTTTCATTTTCTTGATGATTACAACTCCAGCCAATCCGAAAGGTAGACCTTCCACAAATGTAGAAGTTATACAACTGTTATTAAAACACAAAAATTTAACTCATTGGGTATTTACAGACCGTCCCATCTATGCTTTTTATGCTGGGTTGCGCGTTCCTCCAGAAATGGCAGTAATATCATATAAACGATTTAATTCGGGAGATCTAACTTCAAAAGAACTGCTGGCTATCCTACAAAATTATTGTCCAGAGCAAATGGTTCTTGGAAGGTGGATTTCTCAAATAAAAAGTGATAGTGACTTTATGGCTTATGTTAATGAAAATTATTCAAAAACCTACACAGACGAAAAAAATACGGTCGAACATTATCTCTTAAAGGAAGTTGATAAATTTACACCCAAGCAATGATTTGAGAAGGCGATAGTTTAGAGTGAATAATAAGTAGCACTTTATGGACAAAGACTTTTACCTACAGTACGCATCCGTTGAAGATAAACATTGGTGGTTTGTCGGTCGTCGTCTGATTATCGAGCAAGCGATTCGTAAACTAAGTTTACCGAAAAATGCCCAAATTCTCGAAGTCGGTTGTGGTACAGGTGGCAACTTAAAAATGCTAGCCCGTCACGGTCAACTTTCAGCGATGGAGTTGAATGAAATCGCTTGTAAAATTGCCAATGAGCGGCAAGTAATTCCGGTAAAATTGGGTGGTTTGCCTGATAAAATTCCTTTTAGCAATGAGTATGACATAATTCTCATACTCGATGTTTTGGAACATCTTGATGATGACTTGGCAGCACTTTTAGCATTGCATACAAAATTAAAGCCTGGAGGAGCATTGTTAATTACGGTTCCTGCTTACCAGTTTTTGTGGAGCCAGCATGATGAAATTAACCATCATAAACGTCGTTATGTGTTGAAAAATTTGCAACAGGTTGTGAAAAAGGCTGGCTATAATTTGCATTACAGCAGCTATTTTAACTTTTTTTTGTTTCCTATCGTTGCAGGCGTGCGTTACTTGCGAAAATTGTTAAAACTTGAAAGTAATTCTATTGATAACAGCGATTTGCATTTGCCGCCGAAACATATCAATAAGTTTTTAAGTTTATTATTTGCAAGCGAACGTCACTTAATTAATTTCAGTCTTCCTTTTGGCGTATCTATTTTGCTTTTAGCACATAAAAATAAACAAACTTAATGAAGGTTATGATTTCCAGCCAAGGTGGGTTAAACAAAAGTAAGTAAGGAAACTATGAATTTATTTTTCAAATTTACCTTTAAATATTGAAGAAGATGATGCTTATTTAATAAGCAGTGGACTTAAGTGGGAAAACACACATAAGAACAGTGAATAAACCAATCTACTCTATAGTTATACCGATTTATAACGAAGAAGAGAACATCACCGAGATGTATCATCGTCTGAGTAATTTAATCGAGCAATTAGACGGTGAGGCTGAATTAATTTTAATTGATGATGGAAGTCGCGATCGCTCTTTAAACATGATCCGGGAACTTCACCATTGCGATAGTCGCGTGCGTTACCTCAGTTTTGCACGGAATTTTGGTCATCAAATCGCCGTAACTGCGGGTTTGAACTTCGTTCAAGGCAAAATTGTCATCGTCATGGACGCCGATTTGCAAGACCCCCCAGAGCTAATTTTACCCATGATAGAAAAATGGCAACAAGGTTATCAAGTAGTTTATGCCCAGCGTCTCTCTCGTAAACAAGAAAATTGGCTAAAACGCTTGACAGCTTATACCTTCTATCGCATACTCAGGGTTTTAGCTGATGTAGATATACCACCCGATACAGGTGATTTTTGCTTGATGGATCGGCAAGTGGTAGATATTCTCAATGCAATGCCCGAACGCAACCGCTACATTCGCGGTTTAAGAGCATGGGTAGGTTTTCGCCAGACATCGGTACATTTTGAACGAGATCCTCGCTTTGCGGGCAAAGAAAAGTATACCTTCGGTAAGTCTTGGGCATTAGCAGTGAATGGAATAGTTTCCCTGTCAAAAGTTCCCTTGAGACTAGCCACTTATTTAGGAATGCTCTCAGCGGGTATAGCTCTATTAATGATACTCTTAGTGCTGTACTGGCGCTTATTCGATCCAGCTTCTCCATTAATTGGCTTCACATTAATTACAATTGGTCTATTTTTCTTGGGTTCTGTCCAATTGTTTTGTATAGGCATTTTAGGCGAATACATTGGTCGTATTTATGAAGAAGTCAAAGGTCGTCCTGTTTATACCGTCAAGGAAATTGGCGATGTAAATCATGCATCAACAACACCCACGTCTAAGTCATCTCATCATTCCTCAATTTAATTCCAAGCAACATATATAAAAACACTAAATTTAAATTTATCATAAGAATAATTTCAAGGAAAGTTTTGTGAGTTTACAAGAATTTAGTTTATTGTTGATCTCTGTTCTTGCCAGTGTGACAGGACAGTTTTTTTTAAAATTAGGCGCACTGAAGTTAGGCAAAGTTAATTTAGCCAATGCTCTTAATTTAGTTTTGGGCATTATTACAACACCGGAACTTTTAACCGGACTAGCTTTCTACGGTATAGGTGCTGTTGCTTACATCCTTTTGTTAACTAGAGTCAGCTTAAGTGTTGCCGGTCCTTCTGCATCACTGGTTTATGTTTTTTCAGTCTTGCTGGGTTACTTCATCTTTAAAGAATCAATTCCCTCGATCCGCTTACTAGGCTTAAGCTTAATTGTTGGTGGAGTTATATTAGTTGTCTGGCAAAAATAAAAAATAATTCCGTAGCACAGTTTTGCAGACAATTAAATTCAGTCCTTCTGGCTTTTGACTCATAAATTTATTATTGAGAAATTAAAAAGGTGGAAAATAAGTAAATGGCAAATTCATTTAATGAAAATCTCACCCAAGTAACAGCAGAGAAAAAGAAAAATAGTTATCAAATCAAAAATATTCTTTTTGTAGTAGCAATGTGGCTATCGAGCCGATTTATCATAGCCGTTACTATGCTGTTTATTGCCCCTTTACTTCCGGCTCCAGCAAATGGTAATGCTGTCACATTTAGCTGGGATGTTTTCACTGCATGGGATAGTGTTTGGTATCAGCAAATTGCAACTAATGGATATCAACCTTCCGATAATGGAGCATTATATTCAACTGCATTTTTTCCGTTATTTCCCTTAATTATCCGAATATTTATGAATCTTGGCTTGCCTTTTGCAGTGGCAGGCACATTGATAAATAATTTTGCATTTTTAGGTGCTTTGATAATACTGTATTTTTGGGTAAATGATAGTTATGGTAAAAGTGCGGCACGGTGGGCAACTGCTGTTTTAGCATGGTGCCCTTATTCGCTTTACGGAACTGTAGTTTATACCGAAGGACTATTTTTGTTATGCAGCACATCTGCTTTGCGAGCTTTCGATAAAAGGCAATATATTTGGACAGCTTTTTGGGGTGGGTTAGCTACAGCAACGCGAGTAACTGGAATAACACTTATACCTGGCTTTTTGTTTGTCTCCTGGAAAGAACGCAGAGGTTTAAAAGCCTACCTTGCTAGTTTAGCTGTAGCTAGCGGTTTTGTTTTTTATAACCTGTATTGTCAAATTAAATTTGGCGACGCTTTAGCATTTCTTCATGCACAAAAAGGATGGCGTTCTTCGGTGGGGTTTGATTGGCGCGGTTGGTGGAAAATGTTGATGCAAATAGTCGTTGGTCCAACTAATGCAAATGGCTCTATTCAAGATCCATTGCATCCTTTTTTATTCGTACTTATTATCGGTAGCAGTTATTTATTATGGCGTTTTCGCCGCAATTTCGGCGCTACTCAGGTGCGCTATGGATTTTATTTATTATGGATTTTCCTATGGTTATTAACACGCAATTCCTTACCTAACGATCAATTTTCTAGTGAACCATTAATTAAAATATTACTTATTTTTGGTGGTGTTTATTTACTTTGGTTTTCCCGAAATAAAATTCCTTTAGTTGCTGTCATATATGGTTTTTTCTCATTTGCATTAATCCTTAATACCGGACTGACCGCTTCTGTTGAACGCTACGCTTATGGTATTGTGTCCCTGTCGTATGCATTTGGGCTATTGCTTGCTCGTTATCCACGCTGGGGATATGCAATTATGGGATTTTTTGCCATTATTTTAGCCAGCTTTGCTGTACGATTTTCTCAAGAACTTTGGTTAGCTTAGAGCAGATGGTATTCGGTGGTATATATTTGTTATGGCTCTTACGTCGGGAACTTAGTTTAATTACTGTTGTCTATGGTTTTTGGGGGATCGGTATATTACTAGCATCGGGAGGTACAATTTCTCTAAATCGTCTGTCTTACGGTATTGTATCGAGACGCGATCGCATGCGGAGTGCTGCTTGCTCGTCATCCTTTTTAGAGACGCGCAGTTATGGGTTTCTTTGTGATTCTACTGGCTAGCTTCGCTCTACGATTTGCTCAAGATCAGTGGGTAGCGTAGAAAGTGTTTTTGGTCTGCTTTGTATCCTCACGTTAGGTGTCATAGTCGCTACAACAGAAATTGAGAATCATATGATATTAATAGTTATTTAATTTGTAAATCTAGTATCTAAAAATACATAGTTTTTAACTATTTTCAGCGTAGGTGGTATTCTTGATTGCAAATTAAATGCTTAAATCAGATTAAAATACTATGTATTTTAACTGGCTCAAGGAATTATTTTTGATTTTTCAGTATTTATACTATATTCAATCACATAGAATTGTAATATCACTGAGGTAATAACTCTAATCAACTAATAGTTAAAAATTGGAGGCAAAAGGAAAGTAGAGTTATAGTCTATTTCCAAGATACTTAATAGGTAAAGTACCATAATTTAAAATTACTCCTGATTTTAATCATGATGCTAAGTAAATTACTAAAGATTATCCACGTTGACGAACTAGCACAACGCGAGAAAAATAAAGCTACACTACAATTTAAAATTATTGAAATGCGTCTCTAGCAAGCATTTGTAATTTTAAATCATGACTTGCAAAAATAATGTCAACAAAGCGGTACTGGTGCATTTTTATTGGTATCAAGTCTATTAAGTTAATTTACATTCAAGTAATTAATAGATTGAAAAATATACATTTAAGAAAATGAAAATTTAATATGTTTGAAAAGCGGAGGAATAACGTTTAACAATACAATATATTTTCTCAATTCTGACCCAAAAAGTATGGCTTATAACAGATAATAATGAAAACAAGAAATCAGCACTCTTCTCCAATAAAGAATGTTAGCCTTGGTTTCCCACAGGAAAAGCATAAATCATCTGTGGGGTATTAACTTGATTTTTTTTATGACACTTATAACTCATATTAAAGAATAACAAATATGTTTAGGCAAATGATTTGTTACTCATATAACTCTTATTAACTATTATCGCCTAAAGCCTGATAATCTAACCTTAAATTCAACTTGTGCAATTTATTTGCTCAAATTTTATTAAATTTCTGTTAATCGATTGTTAATTATTCAGGATTACCAGAAACTAACTTTGTATCTAATAATTACAAAAAATGTGCTATAAAGTACCGTCAGAACCGAGACTGATGGTTCGACCCTTGAAGGAGCTATGACGTGGAAAACAGTAAGTCGTTTTTTTGGTCGCAAGGAATCATAATTGCTCTGCTTGCCTTAGCTAGCAGTTTAAGCCTTGGTTTAATGATGCCTATTAACCCAAAAGCCTCCGAGGTAAAAAGTGATATTAGTATAAATTCAAACAATGAGCTTCGCCGAATAGAAACAACTCAGCGGATTGAGCAATTAAAATCGGCGATGCTTGGAACTTGGCAGCAACAAGCCAAAGCAAAGGGTCTTGCTTACAGCGTGCCAGAACGTTTTCAAGGGGTAACGATCGCAGAAGCAAAACTCAGTCAAGGTCAGAAAGTAATTGCTCTCACCTTTGATGATGGTCCTTGGCCCACAAGTACAGCTAAAGTACTGGATATCCTCAAAAAAAATAATATCAAAGGCACATTTTTTATTGTTGGGCAAATGCTTAAGCAGTATCCAGATTTGGGTGTGCGAATTGTGACTGAAGGTCATGTCATTGCTAACCATACTTGGACTCACAGATATCATTTCATGAATCCACAAGTAGCGGCTTATGAAGTTGAGAGCACATCTGACTTGATTTTTCAAACTACTGGTGTAAAAACAACTTTGTTCCGACCACCTGGGGGAATGATGAACAATGGGGTGGCTGCTTACGCCAGAAATCAAAAATATACAATAGTGATGTGGTCTGCTGACTCTGTAGACTACAGCAATCCAGCTTTACCTAGATTAATAAGTAATGTGACGAGGGCATCAAAACCAGGCGGAATTGTGCTTTTGCATGATGGTGGTGGTAATCGTTCCAGAACTGTACAAGCTTTACCACAAATTATTAGCCACTTTAAAAAGCAGGGTTATAGCTTTGTCACTGTACCAGAACTCTTAGAAATGCAAAATAAAGACCAAAAGCTAATGACAGCCAAAAAGCAATAGTTATTAGTTATTAGTCATTAGTTAAATTACTAAAAACTAAAAACTAATATATAATCCGGTTGATTAACCATTATATAAAACGACCACTAATATCTATTTAATACAAAAGGGCACGCCTAACGACGTGCCCTTAGTAATAATCGACAACTAATTAGCGAATGACACATATTGTAGAGACGTTGCGCTGTCCCCGTCCCTACGAAGGACATGATATTAGTTGTAAAAACAAACAACTAAACAGAACTCAGTTGTTTTTGTGCAACAAACTGGGGATTTGCTTCTGGAGTTTCAGCTTCAGAAGGGGGAACCAACTGCCAAAACTTGGGTAAGAATTCTTGCCAGTTTTGCAAAATCATCTTCGCTTTTGGTGAACCAGTGCGATCGCCATGTGCTTTGATTAATTCTTGCAGTTGCTTTTCACCAGCTTCCGTAATCACCCGCTGAAGTTTGACGATTTCTCGGTTAACTAATTCTGGGAAGCCACCGTCTTCATCTAGGAAGTATGCCAGCCCACCAGTCATCCCCGCACCTACGTTGCGTCCAACTTTACCCAAGACGACAATTACGCCACCAGTCATGTACTCGCAGCAGTGATCACCTGCACCTTCAATCACAGCCGTACCTTTAGAATTACGTACCGCAAAGCGTTCTCCGGCTAAACCATTGGCAAACAACACTCCACCAGTAGCACCATAAAGGCAGGTATTGCCAACTATCACGTTTTGTGCTGGGTCATAAGTGGTAGCAGCCGGGGGTTTGATGATGATTTCACCACCGTGCATTCCCTTACCTACGTAATCGTTCGCCTCTCCTTCTAATGTTAAATTCATGCCTGGGAGATTGAATGCACCAAAACTTTGTCCGACACTACCTTTGAAGTTGAGGTTAATTTGCCCTTCAAAGTTGTTGTTGCCGTATTGGGATGCGATCGCTCCCGCTAATCTTGCGCCGACTGTTCTATCTGTATTGACTATTTTCCAAGTCTTGGTAACAGTAGATTGCTTCTCAATTGCAGCTTGAATATCTGCATCGGCTAGCAATTCGTCATCCAAAACCACGCCGTTGCTGTGGACTTCTTCATGCACCAACCAGCTACGGTTTTCTTTACTGTCGGGTAACTTCAGCAAGCAGTCGAGATTTAGCGATCGCGTTTTAGTAAGCTTAACGTCTTCCCGCTGTTTTAATAAATCGGCACGTCCAACAATTTCTGAAAGGGTTCGATAACCAAGCCGCGCTAACAGACTTCGCACTTCTTCCGCAAGAAAGTAGAAGAAGTTGACTACGTGTTCTGGCATACCAGTAAACCGCTGACGCAGTTCTTCTTTTTGCGAAGCGATACCTACAGGGCACTTATTGGTATGGCAAATTCGCGCCATAATACAGCCTTCGGCAATCATGGCGATGGAGCCGAAACCGAATTCTTCGCCACCCATCAATGCACCGATCACCACATCCCAACCAGTCTTAAAGCCGCCATCAACGCGCAAAATTACGCGATCGCGCAAACTATTTTCCATCAACACGCGATGCACTTCACTTAAGCCGAGTTCCCACGGCGAACCTGCGTGTTTAATCGAACTTAAAGGTGATGCGCCCGTGCCGCCATCGTGACCCGAAATCTGGATGATATCCGCGTTTGCCTTCGCCACACCAGCCGCAATTGTACCGATACCAATTTCTGCAACCAGCTTCACTGATACCTGTGCTTTCGGGTTAATTTGGTGCAAATCAAAAATCAACTGCGCCAAATCCTCAATCGAATAGATATCGTGATGTGGTGGTGGTGAAATCAGCGTTACTCCAGGCTTAGAACGCCGTAACATGGCAATGTAAGGACTAACCTTTGTCCCTGGAAGTTGCCCCCCTTCACCTGGTTTTGCACCTTGAGCAATTTTGATTTCAATTTGTTTAGCGCTCATCAAATACCCAGGTGTGACACCAAAGCGTCCGGATGCGACTTGCTTAATAGAACTCGAAGCAGTATCGCCATTGCGCAAACCTTTCAGGTGCGGAAGTGTTGGCGAATGTCCAGTTTCATCGACATCATCCAGAATTTTAAAGCGTACCGGGTCTTCGCCGCCTTCTCCAGAATTAGATTTACCACCAATTCGGTTCATGGCGATCGCTAAAGTTTCATGAGCTTCGCGCGATAACGCACCCAAAGACATACCGCCGGTGCAGAAGCGCTTGACAATCTCAGTTACAGATTCTACTTCTTCAATGGGGATGGATTGGCGATCGCTTTGCAAGTCTAGCAAGTCACGCAACGCTGTAATCGGTCTTTCTTGCAAATACTTCTTATATACCTCGTAATGGTCATAAGCAGTTTTGCCCGATGCGCCGTTTTCTTTCACTTTAGCCAAGCCTACAGCGTTATGCAGCGCTGTTGCTAGTTCCGGACTGTTCATGTGGTACTCGCCACCACGACGGTACTGCACAAAGCCTAAATTTTCTAACTTCTTGGTTGTCAGTTCCGGGAAAGCCTTACAGTGGAACGAAAGTACCTCAGTAGCGAGTTCACTGATACTTAAACCACCTACGCGGGAAGTCGTACCATAAAATCCCAACTCTAATAAATCTTGACCGATGCCAATTGCCTCAAAGATTTGCGCTGCTTGATAACTCGCCAGCAGAGAAATTCCCATTTTTGAGAGGATTTTCAACAAACCTGCTTCTACCGCTTTGCGATAGTTACCAAAAGCTTGCTCCAAAGTGAGAGTGGTTATTGTACCACGCTCCATAGACTTTTGCGTCTTTGGTTCTAACCACCAATCGCGTACAGTTTCCAAAGCCAGATAAGGACAAACCGCACCAGCACCGTAGCCAATCAGACACGCAAAGTGATGTGTACTCCAGCACTGAGCCGTATTGACAATTAAGGATGCTTTCATTCGCAATCCTTCGCGGATTAAGTGATGGTGTACAGCACCCACCGCCAACAAAGGCGGAATGTAAGTGTATTCTGTACCGATGCCGTCACTTACCTTGTCACTCAGAATTAAAATCTTCGCACCAGATCGCACCGATTCCACAGCTTGTGCTTGTAAAGACTTCACTGCTTCTTTCAGCCCATTTGGACCTGCGGCAATTTCAAACAGCGTTGACAACTCAGCCGTAGCAAATCCCGACAGCTTAATTGCTTCCAACTCTGCTGTATTGAGCACAGGCGATTCTAGCTTCAGCCTTCTAGCATATTCAGGCTTGGGATCTAATAAGTTACCCCGTTCACCCAATTCTACTTTCAAGGACATCACCAAACTTTCCCGCAGCGGGTCAATTGGCGGGTTTGTCACTTGAGCAAAGCGCTGTTTGAAATAGTCATACAGCAAATGGGGTTTTTCTGACAGCACCGCTAGAGGTATATCATCCCCCATGCAGAATGTCGCTTCTTTTCCATCCATTGCCATTGGCTGAATTACCATTTCCACATCTTCTGTGGTGTAGCCAAAAGCAATTTGATGTTGTAGTCTGGACGAGGTTCCCCCGCCCTGAGTGTCTATATTATTGGTTGTTGAATGTCCGTTACCGTTGGCGTTAGCATGTCCGTTGCCATTGCCATTAACAGATGATTCACTGACCAACGACTTCATATCTTGACGATATTTTTGCAACCATTCTCCATATGGCTGCTGTTTAGCGATGCGCTGTTTAATTTCCCAATTTTTCAGCACTTCATGACTTTCTAGATCCACGGCAATCATTTGCCCAGGTCCGAGTCTGCCTTTCTCGATAATATCGGCTTCTGGTAAGTCTACTACCCCAGCTTCGGAAGCGACAACAATATAATCATCTTTGGTGATGCAATAACGAGCTGGTCTTAAGCCATTGCGATCGAGTGTCGCACCTACTTTCCGACCATCGCCAAATACCAAAAGTGCTGGACCATCCCAGGCTTCTTGCAGACCGCTGTAGTATTCGTAAAAATCGACAATTTCCGGGAAATTCCTTAAATTTGGCTGGTTGCGGTAAGCCTCTGGAACCATAATCATCAAGGCTTCCAGTGGGGTACGTCCAGACTGCACCAATAACTCAACAACGTTATCTAAAGTAGCCGAGTCACTGTTATCGATGTGAACAAAAGGCTTAAGTTCTTCTAAGCGATCGCCCCATACTGGATGATTTAGGCTTGCTTCTCGTGCCATCATCCAATTGATGTTACCCAACAAAGTGTTAATTTCACCGTTGTGACCCAAAAGCCGCATTGGTTGCGCTAGGGGCCATTTGGGCAGAGTGTTGGTACTAAAGCGACGGTGATATACAGCCCATGCACTCTTATAAGCCGGATTTTTTAAATCGAGATAAAAGTCTCCCAATACAGCAGAACGCACCATGCCTTTGTAGACAATTGTCCGACTAGACAAGGAACAGATGTATAAATCTTCCCAAATGTGTTTTACAGCTTTGAAAATCCGACGACGGGCAATATATAATTGCCGTTCCAATTCATCGCCGCTTTTATCAGAAGCTAATAAAACTTGTTCAATTTGCGGTTGATTTTCTCTTGCTTGTATCCCCAAGAAATTCGGCTGCACCGGCACTACTCGCCAGCCCAGTACAGTCAATTTTTCTGACGTTGCTACTTCCTCAATTATTGCCTTACATGAAACCGCTGTTTCTTGGTCTTGTGGGAGAAATATCATCCCTACAGCAATATTTTTGGTAGAAGTCAGTTCCACACCTTTTGTGGCAAACTCAGCTTGGAACAACTCCCAAGGAATAGCTGTCAATATTCCCGCGCCATCACCGGAATCTTGATCTGCACTACAACCACCCCGGTGTTCTAAGCAAGTCAAAGCAGCTAAAGCTTTGGTAACAATTTCATGGCTAGCTTTATTTAGCCGATGGGCGATAAAGCCCACACCACAAGCATCTCGTTCTTCTACTAACCATCGAGGACCCTGGTAGGTACAGCTTGAAGACGTATCCGAAAATGTCATTTGTTGGTCTTGATTCATGGGTTGATTATTCATATTTTATTGCTGATAACTTGAGTTATGAATTTTGCTACTACTTGTGAGAAAAAATTTCTAAGTTTTAAAAATGGAAAAATACAGAATCACCTAAAATTAGGAAAAAAAAATCTAACTTCAGGTTTTTTTGGTTCACCCGTGTTAAACTAATCGCGTTATTTTTTTTTGTTTATTTTATTATGCGGAATCAACAGTCTTTTATTTATATCGTGAAGCTATGTATTTCCTCAATTACTTCTTTTTATTAAATCAAAGCTAGTTTTTCGGTACAGCCTTTCTCGACTTACCTGGAACAAAACTGCTTTTTAAAGCTTCACTGTCTTTAAAGCTGAAATTCTTTATATTTAACAACATTTAGCAGCGTATTACACTATATGCCCATTTGACAATTCCTAAATATCTCTGTTGTTATTGAATTTTTTCACTTCTACCCATTGCCACTTGTGTTACTACCACCCAAACCTCGCTTAAGTTGCAACCATCCGTAAGGATGCAACACTTAATTCAACTTTAATCACCAACACTACAGTTATTGTCTGGCTGGCTTAAAGTGTTAGTCAACACACTTAATTGCAGTGGTTTTGGTAGGTAAACTACTAGTTGAATTTTATAAAATACAACACTCCAAGATCTACATTATCACGTTGTAGTTCAAACTTGATGTCAGGATTTTTTGATATTAGGAAACATTAGTTAACTTCTGTTGTCCGTAATAGTTTTCCAAATTACCTAGTAAGTTATGGTGAAAATGCTCAATTTTTGCCGAGAAGAAGACCGTAAAGCTATTGCTAATAAAGGCAATAGAAAATTTTTTCCAACTTTCGTCTCGCCAATAATTTCAACAATACTGTGCTTCTATGCTACCTCTCCTACTCTTGCCCAGCAGTCTCCCGTAGAAGTAAAATTAGCACCAATTTTGACTCAACAGTCACCTCGACCTCCTTTGACAGGGGTGATCTCTTATGGTAATCAAATTTTACTCAATGGTCGTACCTTACCAGCTACTTGGTTACAAAAACGCTCTAAATCTGGCTCATTTACCACTCATTTAAGTGATGGGGCACTCAGGCAACTAGTTGGGGTAGATTTATTAAACAGCACCAATCCCAGCAGACAGCCAGTACAGTGGTTTTCGCTCGTCACAAAGCCAATCGTTTTAAGCAGCGTATTGGCGGGAGGATATCGCTATTTAGATATCACTAATTTTGCGAAAACAGCCAAATGGCAGATGCAAGTTAATGGCAACACATTGGTGATTTCCACGCCAGCCGCGAAAGTAACAGATATTAGTCAAAGTCCGCAATCTTCAACTGTCGGCGTTGCCCCTCTTCAACAGGCTCGCATCGTTGTAAATTTAGATCGCCCAACTGCTTGGCAAATTAGACAAGGGTTATCAATTAAAAAAGCGCTGCCACCCGACCCCGATACAGTCACACCCAAAACCTCCGCACCGCCAAATAGAGAGTGGATAATTACCTTAGATGGCATCGCCGACCCAGTTTTGCTGCAACGCTATACGACCCAGGAACCAGCGCCAGCACCACTACAACTACCAAATTTTCTCAAACAGTTACCACCAGTCATAATACCAGCGCCAATTCCTGAACCGACCCCGGAACCGACCCCAGAACCACTTATTCAACAAGTGGAAGTCGTTAATAATCAAACGATAATTCATTTGAGTGTCCCCTTTGGTCTAGCACCCCGAATTAGCACTGTAGTAAATCCCGATCGCCTGATAATCGATATTCGCCCCGATGCATTGGTAGAGAAAGATATTACCTGGGCACAGGGAGTGCGCTGGCGACAGCAAGTTGTCAATTTAGGCACAGAACGATTTCCCGTTGTTTGGTTAGAAGTTAATCCCCGCACCGTGGGACTAAAGCTCAAACCAATGGTCACGAACGCCAATACTCTTACAGGGACTGCTCCTTTAATTCAAACAGCGCAGCAATACTTACCCGTAGCCGCAATTAATGGTGGTTATTTTAACCGCAATAATCGATTACCCTTAGGTGCGATTCGTCGGGATAATCAATGGTTATCTAGTCCAATACTTAACCGGGGAGCGATCGCCTGGAATGATTCCGGACAATTTTACTTTGGTCGTCTCACTTTGGCAGAAACTTTAGCCACCTCTAATAACCAGCAGCTACCGATTCTATTTATCAACAGTGGCTACGTTCAGAGTGGTATTGCTCGGTACAGCCCTGCTTGGGGAACCTACAGCTTCCTTACCGACAACGAAATCATTCTCGTCGTCCAAAACAACCAAGTTACCAATCAGTTCTTAGGCGGGAAAGCTGGTGAAAGCAGCATCCCTGTAACTATTCCCCAAAATGGCTACCTGCTAGTCTTACGCGGTAACGCCGTCAATAGTGCAGCGCAACTTCCTATTGGCACCACTTTACGCATTTCCAGCGCTACCACTCCCGTTGATTTTAGCCGTTACCCCAACATTGTCGGCGCAGGACCACTATTAGTACAAAACAATCAAATTGTCCTCGATGCCAAAGCCGAAAAATTCAGCGATGCCTTTATTGCCGAAAAAGCTATTCGCAGCGCCATTTGTACAACAGCAACAGGCACAGTAATGATTGCTGCCGTGCATAATCGCGCAGGTGGTGCCGGTCCTACCTTGACAGAACACGCCCAATTGATGCAGCGTATGGGATGTGTGAATGCCCTCAATTTAGACGGCGGTAGTTCCACCAGTCTGTACTTAGGAGGACAACTACTCGACCGTTCCCCCAACACAGCCGCCCGCGTCCACAACGGAATCGGTATTTTCCTGCAACCCCGATGAGGGAGAGGGGGAGAGTGGGGGATGGGGGGATGGGGAGCAGGGGAAGCAGGGAAGACAACGAAGACAATTCACCTTGTCCTCCACTCTCCCACTGCCCCACTCCCCCACTCTCTTTCTTAAAGGTTAGTCAAAGCTGTCCTCTTGCTTAATGAAGACTTGGTGTAGATACAGAAATTTCAGTAGTTACCGATTACACCATGTAATGTGGTCTGCTATCTTTGGCAAAGGTGAACTGAATTGCTTATTTTCACGGTTGCTACATTGCGCCATATTTTTTCATCAATCGTAAAGAGTACAAACAATTTGTCATGTCTCCTAATGAGGTAACTATGGCTCAATTTTCTGAAACAACACAAATCAACACACTCCCCATACCCCCAGCCGGCGCTCCTAGAGGCGTTGCTGCAACGGAGTTGCGTCCTTGGGGTTCTTTCACGGTTTTGGAAGAAGGGCGCGGATACAAAATCAAGCGCATTGAAGTTAAGCCTGGACATCGCCTTAGCTTGCAATTGCACCATCACCGCAGCGAACACTGGATTGTCGTTTCTGGTACAGCTAAGGTAGTTTGTGGCGATCTAGAAGTGGTACTAAGCAATAATCAGTCAACCTATGTACCTCAATGTACAACTCATCGCCTAGAGAATCCTGGTGTCATTCCTTTGGTCTTGATTGAAGTCCAAAATGGCGAATACTTAGGCGAAGATGATATTGTGCGCTACCAAGACGACTACGCCCGTAGTAGTAGTGATGAAAAGTCAAAGACTGCTGTCAAAAGTAGATAATTGGTCTTTCTGTTTCTAAACTGATATCTCCCACCTGCACCCAAAAAGGGTGCGGCTAGACAAACAAAGCCAGACGAGAGCGCAGGCTTGCAAACCCTTAGTTTTTCTTAGTCCGCCTAATCGCGGACTTTCTACGCACAACGCCGCAGGTTTTAGCCTGTCGGCGACTGGTATCAGGTATTTCTAAAAAAACGTCTTTGTGAACTGCTGTGTCAATCGCAAGTCAACTACCTAGTTTGCAAAGCAGTCTTAAATGCTAACCCCATCTGTAATATGAAGATGGGGTTTTCAATTTAAGAACGTAAATTCTATGATTGAACTGAGTCAAGGAGCCAGAAGCGAAATCAGGCGATTAAAATCAAAGCAGCTGCCGTCAAATATTTTCGTTCGCTTGGCAGTAAAGCCTGGTGGTTGTTCGGGGTGGTTTTATGATATGTCTTTTGATGAAGCGGTAAAAGTTGACGATCGCTTAGTTGATTGTCACGGCATTCAAATACTCATAGACGCTGCCAGCTTAAATTACATCAACGGTTTAATAGTTGATTATTCAGAGGATCTCATGGGCGGTGGTTTTCGCTTTCATAACAAGAGCGCGATCACTACCTGCGGCTGTGGCAATTCCTTCTCTACCAGTGAGTACATAGTGGTTAGTGGGTAGTCGGTAGTAGCAACTAACAACGCTCCAACCAACAACCAACAAATATTTGACACAAAACCCGCCTAAAACGATATAATAAGGATTTGTTGAAACTTAGACCTTCAAGCAGCTTCACGCGCTGTAACTCATGCCAACCATACAGCAGCTTATCCGAACTGAACGCGAAAAAGCGCGTCAGAAAACCAAGTCCCCAGCTCTAAAGCAATGCCCTCAACGTCGGGGTGTTTGTACCAGAGTATACACGACTACACCGAAAAAACCTAACTCAGCTCTACGTAAAGTAGCAAGAGTACGACTAACTTCGGGATTTGAAGTCACAGCTTACATTCCCGGAATT
>JAESFM010000032.1_pt1 | contig 99210 bp, 82 predicted proteins | sample 9266171 | NCBI WGS metagenome assembly JAESFM01 (sample SAMN14505069, study PRJNA617099) | algae metagenome | isolation source: Hassallia sp. WJT32-NPBG1 and co-occurring heterotrophs from well developed... | place: USA: Mojave Desert, Joshua Tree National Park, California | collected 2006-06-22 | reverse complement strand
CGTTTGAGCCTGTGGACTGGTTAACGCCCACGTTGCCAGGATGAAGCAAGGAAGTAAACGAAACTCAAACCCAATTGAATAGCTTTGATAGGTGTTGATTAGGTTTGAGTAGGCTTTATATAACGGAAGACCGTCCAGGAATTTCAGATATGGATACAGTAGTTATTCTACGACGTGGTATCACTGATGACGATGAAGTATGGGAAAAAGAAATCAAAGACGAATTTGAACCACAGTATCCCACACTTGAGCGCCTTGACCTAAGTTGTATGGAAGAAAAAGAATTTGATGACCCAAAAGCAGAACGATTGAGATTTATCTTCAAAACCGATAGTGTGTTGATTTGCGGTCAAGATATTACAGCCAACTTTTCATCATATCCGCCAGGATTGGAATTAGCAAAACTTTTGAATGCTAACTATCGCCAAGCATTAGAGGAGATACAGAAAGATATTACAGAACCAGATGAAGATGACCGAAATAATCCTAAATATGTAATGGAATACGTGCGGTGGATATCAAAAAAAGTGCTACGTTTGTGTTTGGGTATTGTCATGGTAGATAAGCCATTTTATACCAGAAGTATGCAGGAAATGACGCAAAAGTTTTCTGAATATTATCCGTTTTACCAGCCGCAAGCAGAAATAGCTTTACGTCAATATGTGGAACCAACTAATGATGTAGGCGAAGCACTTGATTTTATTAACGAAATGAAGGCAACTATATATAAGCTGGCGGATGAAAAATTCGGATAAAAGTAGAAAGTATAAAGTTGGGTGCGTTGTACCCGTCTCTCATAATTTTTTGATTCTCGTAGTAATGGAACTTCCATCTGCTTGATTGGTATAAAGTTTTATCCACTTAGCAGATGGAGACAAAACGAAAGGCATGATAAAAGTTACAGGGGCAAGTGTACTAAATAGAAATTTATGCATACCATTAGAGCGAGTTTGAAAGGACACCATCTTCTTTCAATCCGCGACCTTACGACTAAAGACATTAAATCCATATTTTCTCTAACCAGCGACATGGAGAAGATCGTGCGCGATCGCCGTAGCATCGATTTTCTTCACGGCAAGATCATGGCAACCATATTCTTTCAACCGAGTACGCGAACGCGTCTTAGCTTTGAATCGGCGATGTTTCGCCTCGGCGGTTCGGTCTTGACTTTCGGTAATCCGGAGGAAACGCGGGCTGGCACAAAATGGGGCGAAACCTTAGCCGATACCGCTCGCGTGATAAGCAGCTACGCCGATTTAGTAGTTATTCGTCATCCCAAGGTCGGGTCTGCGAACTCCTTCGCGCAATACGCTGAGGTTCCAGTCATCAATGGTGGTGATGGTGAAGGTCCAGGATCTGAACATCCAACTCAAGCGCTGATCGATCTCTACACCATCTCGAAGGTCTTTGGACAGATTAACGGGATTACAATGCTGATCGTAGGGGGGATGCAAATACGTGTTGGGCACTCGCTCTTGCTGGCGATCGCCAGATTTTTTAATGTGCGGATTCTTATCCATTGTCCAGATTCATTGTGGCTTTCAAAAGACGAAGAAGCGGAACTTCGGATGCTAGGTCTCAATTATCACCGTGTCGAGTCAATGGAAGAAGCGCTGCTGGAAGCCGATGTCATCTACCATAATGGTTGGAAGGAAAGCAGTCCGGAGCCGATTCCAGATGAGTATCAGATCACGGCAGCAAAGCTTACTCGTGTTCCCAAACACGCGATTGTGATGGACGCTTTGCCTCGAACGGGTCAAATCGCACCCGATGTTGATGCCACACCTTATGCTTGCTATTTTGAGCAAGCATCGAATGGTGTGCCTATTCGGATGGCGCTCTTGGCGCATCTCTTAGGATGATGAAATATATAAGAAATCTGCATCTGTGGAGGAAGCAGCGACTCCCGAACCGCTTCTAAGATTACCCATAATGGCTGACAGCGTGTAATTCCCTAAAAATCTGCCTCCTAACTTTTAAAATCGTCCATTTCCCTGCACAATATGTTTAACAGTCGTCAAGGTTTCTAAACTAATCAAACCGCGTCGATGACCTTTTTGATTAGACATTCCTAAAAATACCGAGTCTCCCCGCGAGGGGTTGCGAGAAAAGCGCGGGGAAGCGTTGATGTAGGTAGAAGCGCTGTTAACTCCTAAAGCAAATTGCCGACTTTCCTGATAAGATTCGGTGACAATGCAATCGGCATGACCGCTGCTGTATTGATTAATCCAGGCGATCGCTCCTTCTAAACTATCCACCAATTTAAATGCCACTGTCTTGGTTAAATAAGCGCTTCCCCATTCGCTATCTTTAACTCGCTGCAATTGGGGAAAGGCTTCTACTAGTTCGGCATCTGCTTTAATTTCAAAGCCTTTTTCTTTTAAGCTGTTCCACAAAACTGCTAAAGATGAGGGTAAAGCTTGGCGATGAATTAATACCTTTTCTATAGCGTTTACTGGATCTGGTTCGCTTTGATAGCTGTCTAAAATGACCGATCGCACCATTTCTAAACTGCCATTCAGCGACCAGTAAAGGTAACAGTTGCCCATTCCTGATTTTAACACTGGGACGGTTGACTGTCGCACTACTTGTTGTACTAAGCTAGAACGTCCGTAGGGAATGACTAAATTCAGGTATTGGTCTTGGCTGACTAAATCCCGAATTGAAGCCCCATGTTCTGCGCTGACTAATTCTAAACAGCCTGCTGGTAAACCAACTTCGGCGATCGCACTTTGCAAGGCGTTAGCGATCGCCGCGTTAGAATTGCTAGCTTCAGCTCCGCCTTTGAGAATGATACTATTGCCGGTTTTGATGCATAAACCCGCTGCGATCGCTCCTAAATCAGGAAATGCCTCATAAATAAATGCAATCACTCCCAAAGGCATCAACTGCGAGTAAGTCTGGGAATCGTCTAATTGATAGTCGGCGCTTCTCACCCGTCGCAGCGGATCTGGTAATTCCCCCAACCTTTGCAAAATCTCCACTGTCGTTTCCAGGCGTTGTGGAGTTAGCTTCAGCCAGTCCAAAATCAAGTCTGGCACCGCCATTTCCCGACTCGCTTCTAAATCTAAAGTATTTGCCTCTAGAATGTCATCAAAGGAGCGGTTCAGCGCCTGTGCCATCGCCAACACTGCGCGACTGCGATCTGCTCCCCTGGTGATGCCTAATTTAAGGGAAGCTAGATAAGCGCGAAGGGCGCTTTTCATTGGTTCGGCGCGATCGTCAAAAACTTCAACTGTCATTGAGTTAACGTCTGTAGGTTAGCCAGACCATCAGTGCGGGTAAGATAGCCAAAAGCACCGCGACCATTGCCCAAGCAATAATGCTGGAACCATTTGCTAATTTTAGTGCTAATGGTAGCCATATAATGACTAGCACGAAAATGATACTCAGCGCTATGGGTAGATAACTTTCTCCAAACCGAGGATGGACAACATGCCAACTAGAACCTGTCCAGCGCCAAGCTCGTTTGTAGGGATAGGTGGTGGAAAGTTGCTCTAGGACAATACCATTATCTTGCACTACAAAGATTTGCTGACAGCGATCGCAACCAAAGGCATCTGTCAACGTAATCGGAATTAAGCGTCCCCGACGACGACAGGGACACGGATATTCATTGTTAAAGTCTATTTTTTCGGCTTTTTGGGATTGCACAACCGACTTAATAACTTGAGCGTGTTTATCAAAATATACGAGAATAAATTTCCCTAGGCAAATGCCATAGGGGGTAGCTATTCTCGTAACAACTTTTTATATCAATAGCGTAGGTAGAGAAAACCTGCCACAATTTATCTTAATTGATTTGCCTATTCAGGAATCGCACGTCTGACCGGATAAAATGTGGCAGCATTGTTTAAGAAATTCTTTCATTTGTGGCTTTCAAAGTAATTTAGTTGCCTTTTTGGGAAATTTATTGTATGGAATATCTGGTAGAGTTGTAATGCGATCGCCAAAACTTTGTTCAGGCAACTTAATTGTGGTAGGTGTGAGCAATGTGGTGTAAATAATCCCTATTCCTTGACCGGGATATCAATATCAGCCAGTTGGTGTTAGTTTTGCCCCCAGATATCTTTTCCCTAATTTTATTCTCAAAAGACGATTTGCACTCTTTGACAATTTAATTTAACTTTCGTTACCTTTAATTAAGCCTAGTACACCCTCCAGAAAACATCTTATCTGTAATATGACTCTTGGGCAAGAGCGATCGCCCTATAAATTAAATTGATATAGGCAGGCTAAAGTTATCTAGGCTAGTGCAGATATTGCTAACGCCGCAGACATCCAAAAAATCGCGGCGTTGCTGAATCAAGGTATGAATTACTGAGGAACTGGAACATCCCAGAATTTGAGATAGGGAAGTAACAGTCGAATAAAGTGCCTCAGCATTTCCTCCGACGCGCGAATAACACAGGTCTTGCGATGCAGTCGAGCGCTTTGGGTGGCGCAACCGGGAATTGTACCCTAGAGTGAGGGTACTTGAGAACATCGGCAGCAATGTTGTTATTAACCTTAATTTCATTAATCCTCGTAGAGACTTCCGCCGGAGCGTCTCTACAATATGTGTGATTTCCCGAACATGATATAATATTTCAACCCAATTTTGTCTTCAAAACTTCAGACACATTCTGCAACAATATCTCGCGCACCGAATCCAAATTATTTGGCTTTGATGACTCAATTAAAGACCTTGTTTTCAACTGATTTGGATCAAGCTGTTCACTAGATAAAGCTTCAGCTAATTGCTGATAAAGTTCCGGGTTTGTCGCAAAATAAAAAGCTAGCTCTTGTCCCACTTCTTTCAATCGTTCTGGTAATTGAGTTTCTGTTGTTTGCAATAGTTTAGCCAGACATACTTGTAGTTTATTGTTATCTTCAGCCACTTGGATAAAATTAGCTTTTTCTTGACTGTCAAATAGTTGTGCGTCAAACAGATGAGTAAAAGTATCAAGTCTTCCCTTGTCTATTTGGGGATGTTGTTCTAAAGCTTGCGCTGGTGCAATAATTGAACGAGTAATATTATCAGGTAATGGTGCTGCAAGGACTTTCTCTGCATTGACAATTCCTGCACCAAATTTATTCGGCTTCCATGTCGGAAATTGCTCGCAACTATCACGCAGAATCTGATTAAAAATAAAAGGAATTTTTTCGGCTCCATAGCGTTGGATGAGTTGATCTCGTCCATGATATGACAGCCATAAAGCCGCTATCCCCGCGACTTGGGGAGTACATAAAGAAGTGCCGGTACCTGGTTCAACGTCATATTCAATCTCACCGTTTTTCTTTTTGGCTTTTGCACACCAAACTCCATCACAAGGAGCCGTGACATCAACTTGCCGTCCCTGCGCTGAACCCTTCCAAATTTCACGCTGCACATCACAGCCAGTAACAGCAATTACTTCCTCATAAGCAGCGGGCCAAACTACGTAGGGAACAAAGTTACCAGCAGCTGCTACTATAATTAAGCCTCGTTTTTGAGCATAAGTTATCGCACTTCGCAGCCGTTTGTTAAATACACCACTGCCCAGGCTAATTGAGAGGACATGAGCACCATTATCTGCCGCATACTCGATCGCTTTAGCTAGATTAAGTACGCTCAGTAGTATAACTGAGTACGAAACTCGTAACGGTATTATTTTCGCGCCAGGAGCGACTCCCGTCATTCCTTTTCCGCTTGGGTAATTGCGTTGTGCTCCTCTTGGACTACTCATCAGACTGGATGTGTATGTGCCGTGACTTGGAGCGGGTAACAATACCCCTGAAGGTGCTTCGAGTTCGTCTTTAGCGTCCTGATCGTTCTTGAGAAAATCGTAGCCTTTTTTTACAAGTATATTGGTAATAATTTCCGGATGTTCGGTATAACCTGTATCCGGTAAACCTATAATAACTCCGTGTCCTGGTGGTCGATTCGGGTCGGGAAAAAAGCGTGACCATGCCTCAAAGACTCGCATTTGCTTGAGATTCCATTCGACATCAGTGCTTTGGTCATCTATTGCGCGTTCCATACTGACTTCAGGCTCTTGATTGAAGTCTTCGCGATCGCTTAAAGGAACTGCAAATAGTGGCTGTGCATCCACAACTCCTGGTTGAGAACGCAGATTATAAGACTTATCCCAAGCATCTTTGACTGACAAAACTTCTTTGTTTAAGGTGACTTCAAACTCAGTCAGATTGTCACCAATTTGCTCTACATTCCAATCTAAACCGAACGCTTCGGTGACAATTTCCTGGACTCTCTGCTTTTGTCCTGGCATTACCATCTCCAGAAAAAACCCTTCAAACTTAGGATTTAAGTCATTTGGAGCGTTTAGGCGATCGCTAATATCCATAAAATTCACCTTTAGTAAAATAGCAGACATCAAGACTTACGTAAATAACTGTTGCAGGCGATCCCTAAGGGCAAGACGCACCCATCATTTGAAACGAAATGGAGAAGTCAGAGGTTCATCTAAGCGTTAGATAACCACCTATTACATGTTAAAAACATTTGCATTTTAACCGTTTTTAGATTTTAATTTGAAAAATTACTAGTTATATTTACATTTTGCAAAGTATGTTATTTTCTAAACAAATCATTTTTACACTGCATAATCTTGCATAATTTTCAGAGCAAAAAAATACTTAAAATGGCTCATCCTTGAAGTTAATAATCGGCTATTATCTCAATAATGCGCTTATAAGGCTTTTTTATCTATAAATAGAAACCATCAATTACTATAATTATTAATTATTTTTAAATAATAGCAATAAGCTGGAATTTTATTGTTATTATATATTTCTAAGTTACATTTTTCTTAATTAGGGTAATCAAACATGAAAATTAGCGCACGTAACGCTCTTAAAGCTACTGTGAAAAAAATTGAACCAGGCTCTATTAACACTGAAGTAGTATTAGAAATAGCGCCCGGAGTAGAAATCACAGCAATAATTACAAAACATTCAGCAGAGACCTTAGGACTTGCAGAAGGCAAAGAAGCTTATGCGGTAATTAAATCAACGGATGTAATGGTAGCTGTAGAATAGACTTCAAAACTCATTATATTTTTTGCATGTTAAGTCCGCGTAGGCGATGAGTCCAGCGCTGCGGGAGGGGAGCCACTGCATTGGACGGGTTCCCCGGCAGTCACGCATCTGGCGTTTCCCTCCGTAGGCTCTGGCGTTAGCGACGCAGCAGCGTCACCCGAAGGGACTTTGTTTGTCTAGCCCAGACACTGCGTTGCAATAGACTTGTCCGAGCGGAGACTTCCTCCGTTCGCGTACTCCTTCAAAGAAGCAAGCTACAAAGCAGCGTGTCCCACAGAAGCGTTGCCGCAGGTATCGGAACTTCGGGAGGTTCCGAAGGGATGTTATGTTCCTCCGCTTCCACTCCATCCCTGCCGCTCAGTTGTAGCGTCTGCCGTCTAACCTAAAGCCCCTGAGGGTATTTATCTTGCAAGAAAATGCAAATCGCTTTATTTTATCAAAGAATCTTGAATCAAGAGTATGTATAAGTTATCATTTCAATGAAATACAAAGCTCTATTTTCCTACAATATCTAAATTATTAAAAACTAAAAGTAATTAATTAAGCTTCAGTCTTTAGCAATAGTAATATCGCTCGATTTAATCAGGGCATATGCTTCTGTTCCCTCATGTAACTCTAAATCATCCGCTGATGCTGTGGTAATAACCGACGTTAACTCAACTTCGTGAATTACTTTTATCGTCACTTGACTGCTAACTTCTCCGCGAATAACTTGTTCTACTACACCTTTAAGAATATTGCGAGAGCTAATTTTTAAAGGTTTCTTTTGACTACTAATTTCTCTTTCGGGAGTATCAGCATCTTTCTTCTTTGTTTGCTTGGTTGGTACTGGTGCTGACGGTGGAGAGGAAGGGGTATTTAAACCCCGCACTAGTTCCCGCAAAACCTCCGTCTTAGTGCGCTGAGACTGCTGGCAGAACTCTTCGAGAATTTTCCGTTCCTCGTCAGATGTTTGAAAAGTGATCCATCCTTGTTCTTTTCTTGGCATATTTATACCAAATTTATTGGTAATATTACAGTTGTGGTGATTAAGATACTACTAAGCGTTAATTCTACGCAAAAAAGTTTTCTCTAATTACAATTTGACCATAAAAAGCAGACGATTTCTGGCTTTGGTTAGCATAATGCTGTGAATTGGCTTGCCGCTGCTAACTCGATCATCTGTAGCAGCACAATCTAATAGCACCTTGCTGATATCAGCCGCAGCGAGTTTAGAAGACCTAATGGAAGAGATTAAGCTGCTTTACCAACAAGCTAAACCCAATGTCAATATTAACTATAACTTTGGGGCTTTTGCTGCTTTACTGCAACAGATTTAGCAGGGGGTGCTAGCGGATGTCTTCATGTCTGCTGGCAAGAAGCAGGTGGACAGTTTGGAGCAAGCAGCACAGCTAGTTTCAGGGAAGGAGGAGCATCTTAGCCTCTAGAAATTAATTCCTAGGTTCTGTCTGCTTCCCAAAATAGTAATAAACCGCCGATAAAAACCACAAGGAAAGCGACTGGAAATATATTTCCATTTACTATTGCTGAACTAAATACGGCTGCTATTAAACTGATGCCAAATACGATAATTACCAAACCTAAAGATTTTCTTACCATAGATTCCCAACACCCTTTAAATATTTATGCAACTTTTAGCTTTTCAGAAGCTAGCGATATTAATTAAACCTTCATATTTCGTCTTTGGTTTATATTCAGCGTAAACATTATCAAATTGAAATGGTAACATCCAAGCAACCGTTGTAGAGACGTTATGCTGGAAAGTCTTTAGAATATGTGTAATTTGCAGGACATGAGACAACTTTAAAAATAGCTGAAATTAGATATACAACTTTGTATAATTAATGCCATTCTCAAAAAAAGTCTTCTATTAATTACTAGATTTTTTAGCTTTCACTATCAGCCAAATGTATTTATTGCATAAATCTGGATAATTAGTATTTAAAACCGCAGATACATACAGATAATTCAGTCTGTTTTTAGTTGTCTTTCTATAAACCACGCTAACGCGGCTAATCCTAATAATAATGGTGTCAACCAATCGCCCCAACGTACATAAAAAGTCTGCGTTTGCCGGCGATAAATTGTTTCCGCATGAGTTTCGTAGGTATTGTGTCCAGATATCCACAAAGTTCTGCCGTGAGGATCAACAAAAGCTGAATATCCAGTATTCGTCGCTCGCACTGCCCATCTATCAGTTTCAATTGCCCGCATGATATCTTGAGCATGGTGTTGAGCAGGCATGGCAGCGCTGTAATGAGCATCGTTAGAAGCGGTAAGTATGAATTGCCCACCTGCGGCAGCTTGATAGCGGAATTGTTCGGAAAAAGCAGATTCGTAACAGATTCCGACAATAGCACGACCAAAAGGTGTGTTAAACACTTGATTTGGTGAGCCGTGAACTTGGTGTTCGTCTAAAGGCGACAAGCGCTGAATAATGCCGCCTAAAATTTGCTCAAACGGAATATACTCGCCAATAGGAACTAACTTTGCTTTGTCGTAACGACTAAAAATTTCTCCATTACCAGTCAAGGTAAATAAACTATTTGTATAACTGCGTCCTTGTTCTCCAAAAGCGCCAATCCAAGCAACTACGCCTTTTTCCCGCACTGCTGAAACGAGGGAAGTATTCTTTAAGTCACGTTGGAAAAAAGGTAAGGCTCCTTCTGGGGTTAAAACTGCATTTATACCTTGATTTGCTAATGTTAAATATCCAGTAGTGTAACCTTCAATGGCGCGACGAAAACCTTCAGGATAAAGTTTGATTTCGTTAGGAATATTGCCTTGAACAATTCCTACTTTTAAGGCTGTTTCTAATGGTTGCGCGAGGGGACGGCTATATAAACTAAAGCCGACGAGGTGCAAAATAAGGCAAAAGGCGAAAGGTAAAAAGTAAAACCTAATATTTTTACTTTTTCCTTGTATCCATGCTTCTGCAAGTAAGCCATTCACGGCGACAACTGCTGCTGTCACCGCAGTGGAGCCTGAAAGTTGACCAAGGTGTAAAATTATTAGATTATGCGGACTTTGAGTGTAAGAAAGAGAACTCCACCACAAAGCGCCATTACTCCAAAGTGCTTCTAATCCGCACCAAAGGGCTGTACCAATAAGAACGCGAGTAAATACATTTTGGAGCGAAATTGTTCTCATGGCCATCGCCCAAACAGCTACTAATGCTGCACCCCACAGAGTAATGAATGTCCAACAAAATAGGGCTATTCCCAAACTCGCCAACCAAGGAACGCCCATCCAAGTCATTGGATGAATTCCAGTAATCCAGCATAGGGCAAGACCGTGATAACCTATACCCCAAGAAAGGGCGAGGAGGAAGGGGGGAGGGGAGGATAGGGGAGATTGTTTTTGGCGTATCTTAGAATTTACAATTAATACCCACAGCGGGGCAAGGGCAATCCAAGCTAAGAACCATACGTTAAATGGGGCTACGGTAAGCCCCATCAAAATACCGCTAATTAAAGCAGTTATTAGTTTTGAGTTATGAGTTTTGAATTGGAAATTTTTTAAACTCATAACTCTTAACTCCTAATTCCTAACTCTGTACAGACGCTCCGGTTCCTCGCGTCTTAACTCCTAACTATTCCAACTCTGCCAGATCAGCAATATCGGGCGTCATATCCCCAGTATCGGGGGGAACGATCGCTACTCCGGTAATTGCGTCATCTTCGTCTAAACGCTGCACTCGCACTCCGGTGGCAGATCGCGATTGTACAGAAATGGCATTTGTCGCTTGTCGGATAATAATACCGCGATTGGTAACCATCATAATTTCATCGTCACTGTTGACGATGTGCAAAGCCGCCAATTTGTCTTTGGTTTTCCGGTTTTTAAATTTAGTTGCCATTAAACCTTGACCGGCACGATTTTGTAGGCGGAATTGAGCAACTGGGACGCGTTTGCCATATCCTCCCATTGTAATCACCAATACCCAAGGACCAATACTGGCGTTAGCGGGAATTTCTTGTAATTCTTCTTCAGCGATGATTTCTTCTGTTTCGATATCCTCGATGACATCAACTTCTGTCTCTGTAACCGTATCTAAGGTGTCAAGAACTGCGGCTGGTAAAATTGCCATACCCACCAGTTCATCGCCTTTCTTCAGTTTCATGGCTTTGACTCCACGAGTTGCCCTACCTAGAGGACGCAGTTGCTCTTGGGTACACCGAAAGTGAATTGCCATACCCAGACGGGAACCAATGATGATGCTGTCTTCTACTCTAGCCCGTCCTACCCAGCGGAGTTGGTCGCCTTCTTCAAGAGATATAGCAATTAAGCCGTTGGCGCGAATGTTGCTAAATGCTTCCAATGCCGTTTTCTTGATGTTCCCGCCTTTGGTGAGCATTACCAGATATTCATCGCTGCTAAACTCGGAAACGGGGACAATAGAGGTGATTTTTTCCTCTTTGGGAATCGGCAGCATCTGCACAATTGGTGTACCGCGTGAGGTACGGGAACTCACGGGAATTTGATATGCTTTGACGCAGTAAACAACTCCGCGATCGCTAAAAAATAAAACACTATCGTGATCGCAGCAACTCAAAAAATGCTCAACGGTGTCGTCATCTTTCACCTTGGCGGCAGCTTTACCTCTGGTAGCACGATTTTGGGCTTCAAAGGTGTTGACTGGCATCCGTTTGATGTAACCTTGTTTAGTAATCAAAACGATCGCTTTTTCATTGGCAATCAAATCAAGGTCATCTAATTCGCCTTCACCTAATGAAATTACCGTGCGGCGCGGTGTAGCATGAGTTGTTTTTATTTGGGTAACTTCGGTTTCGATGATTTCTAAAATCCGTTCCCGCCGTGCCAAAATATCTTGCAAGTCGGCAATTTGATTTTGTAAATCGTCGTGTTCTAGGCGAATTTTATCTGCTTCTAGTGCTGTCAAACGTCGCAGTTGCATTTGCAAAATTGCGTCTGCTTGCACTTCTGAAAGTCCGTAACTTGTGATTAACTCACCTTTTGCTGTGGGTGCATCCGGTGAATGACGAATTAAGTTAATAATTGCATCTAAATGTGATAAAGCAATTAATAACCCTTGTAAGAGATGATCGCGTTCTTCTGCTTTCCGTAGTTCGTATTGTGTGCGTCTGGTAATCGCTTGGATACGGAAATCGAGGAAGACGCTTAAGAATTGCCTGAGGGTAAGAACTTGCGGTTCAGCATTTACCAACGCCAGCATATTTGCGCCAAAGTTGGCTTGCAAAGGCGTTTGCTTGTAGAGATTGTTCAAAACGACGCGGGGATAAGCATCGCGCTTGAGTTCGATGACGATTCGCATTCCATCGCGATCGCTTTCATCCCGAATATCTGAAATTCCCTCTAAGCGCTTTTCGTTCACCATCTCGGCGATTTTTTCAATTAGCGCCGCTTTATTGGTTTGGTAGGGCAATTCGGTGATGATAATCGCTTCTCTATCCGGGCGTCCGCGCTGTTCCAGGGTTTCAATGTTAGCTACGCCCCGCATGGTAATCGAACCGCGTCCGGTGGTGTAAGCTTCTTTAATCGCCGCCGTTCCCAGAATCTGCGCCCCCGTAGGAAAGTCGGGACCGTGGATATATTGCATCAACTGGATGTCAGTGATTTCCGGGTTGTGAATCATCGCTACTAACCCATCAATCAACTCGCCCAAGTTGTGGGGAGGAATGTTAGTTGCCATACCCACAGCAATCCCAGAAGAACCGTTGAGGAGTAACTGGGGAATACGTGAGGGTAAAACTGTCGGTTCTTGTTGGGAACCGTCGAAGTTATCAGCAAAGTCTACGGTTTCCGATTCAATGTCTTGCAGTAGGGCAGCAGTCGTTAAAGAGTGCAAGCGACATTCGGTGTATCGCATTGCCGCTGGCGGGTCGTTGTCTACTGAACCGAAGTTACCATGCCCATTGATGAGAGGCGATCGCATCGAAAAATCTTGCGCCATCCGCACCAAAGCATCATACACTGCCGTGTCGCCGTGGGGGTGATATTTACCCAACACCTCCCCGACTACACGGGCGCATTTCCGAAACGGACGGTCTGCGGTCAACCCCAACTCATGCATGGCATAAAGAATGCGACGATGCACAGGTTTCAGACCATCCCTGGCATCTGGCAACGCCCGACCTACAATTACGCTCATCGCGTATTCCAGATAAGACCGGGACATTTCGTTCCGCAGATCGGTGGGGATTATCCTATCCTGGGAATAAGTCATATAACCTTAAAAAACTCCAAAAGTGGCAGATTTTAGCTTTTTTAATTCAGTAAACGCCTAATTATTCTAAATTAGTCTTGAATAATGGCAATTATTTGTTAAAATTCTAGCACATTTTGGCTTCGTTTGCCGGGGTTAGGGACTAGGTACTAGGTACTAGGGACTGGGGATTGGGAAAGAAATACAATCGCTCATAATTCCTAACCCCTAATCCGTAACCCCTAATCCTTAGTCTTCTTGAAGAGATTGCTCAGACTTGAGTTGAGATGCAATTAAGGGAACTTTTGGAGCGAGAAAAAATCCCATCAAACTCGCAAAGAGAATCGGTGTCAAGGGATTGAAGTTGGTTAGTTTTGACAGCAGCAAAGTTGTACTTATAGGTGTGCGCGTCACAGCTGCATTGATAGCTGCCATTGTACAAATCATTGCCAGTGCCGGATTAATTCCTGGAATTAAGGTTGCCACTGCTTTGCCGATACAAGCACCAGTAAAAAATAGAGGGATGATAAATCCACCGCGCCATCCACCTGTAACGGTAAGGCTGATAGCAGCCATTTTACCTAAGGCAAGAGTTAAGAGGAAAACAGCAGAAAAGTTAGTATTGAGGACAGATTCTAACTCTTCATGCCCAAAATAACGAGTGAGGGGTAATAAAGCGGCTAAACAGCCTAATGCCAGCCCTGCTACTGTTGTGCGTAAATAAATTGGTCCAGGAATCTGAGCATATAGGCGATCGCAAGAGCGAAAAATACTTATAAAAATCCATCCCGCTACTGCCCCAATCATCCCAAACAAAATAGCGAAAGCAAAATCATTGATGTTCTCAAGCTGGTACTTGGGAAAATGCCAAGTTGGTGCAATTCCCAAGTGTGTAATTGCAGCAAACACCAGATAACTAGCACAACTTGAAACAATTGCTGGCATCAGCGCTTCGTAGTACTCCACAATATGCTGATGATGTAAGATTTCTAAAGCGAACATCGCACCACCAAGAGGTGCGCCAAACAAAGCAGTAAAACCCGCAGCCATTGCCGCTAAACTCATGGTTCTCAGGTCTTCACCTTGAAGTTGCCAGCGATCGGCAATCCAAGTCCCAAAAGAACCTGTAACCTGTACTAGTGGTGCTTCTGGTCCAGCACTGCCGCCTGCCGATATACTGACTAGAGAAGCCAGAATCATTGAGGGATTTTTGCGAGCATCTAGGCGTCCGCCGCGAAAATGGATATTATCGACAATCACGGCGATTTCACCAGGATTTCCGAGAAAATGAATCACCAGCCCAATAACTAAACCGGCTAATGGCATCACTATCAACAGACTAAGACCGTTGAATCGTTCTAGTCCGTGAGTAAGTAGTTCTACAACATTCCAGTACAAAGCAGCAAATAAACCACAAACAGTCCCTACAGATGCCCAGCGTAAAACCCACCGTGAAATCATTAGCGGATTACGCCTTAGCTGTCCAAAAAGCTGAGAAAGTGTCCAAAGTTGAATTTTATCGGAGTTATTACGCTTTGGTAGCACTGCTAATTCCCTATTTAAATGAAAAACAGTAATTTAAAATACCGAATATTTATGCTTTCTATGATTCATACCATTTACTTTGGTGTATTATCTTCCAGCCAAAGGTGGCTTGACATAAGCGTGCCTTGTGCCTCAATCGTGGTAATTTAAGCCCCAAGATAGTGTATGTCTCATAACAGCAGAGATTAAGCTGAGGCGTAAGTTCTATCGGGCAAAAGTCATGACTCAGGAAAAACATATTAATCAAGCTGAAAAGATGAATCCAGAGGAGGATGCGCCGGAATTAAGTCCAGAGGTGTTGGACATGATCAAACACCCGCCAAAAATGGACGATGTGTTGCGGGATCTATCCCCAGAAGAACTTAGAGGTAACCAGGCTTTGGTACCGGAAATGCTTGATGAACCAACCGATGAATTGGCTGGTTTCAACAAAGACTAGCGAAAAAGGTCATATAGTCTACTTTCTGCCTTCTGCCTTTCAGTGAGGATACAATTTGAGTGCTGTATCCTGCTGCCTACTTTGCTCACACTATGTTCCCAGTAATCTATTCTGACGAGTTTCTGGAACACAAAACTGGATATCTCCATCCAGAAAAGCCAGAAAGATTAACAGCGATCGCTTCCGCTATCAAAGCAGCTGCGTTTGCAGAACACATTGAATGGCGATCGCCCACACCAACATCTCAAGCGATCGATCTGATGTCTGTTCTTCAACAAGCACACAGCGATCGCTACATTCAAAAAGTTCAAGAAATCGCTTCTACCGGCGGTGGTTATTTAGATGGAGATACGCCAATTTCCCCGCGCAGCTACGATGTAGCATTATTGGCGGCGAGTGCATGGTTAGATGGAGTTAATGCTGTGCTAGCGAATCAAAATCCTGCTTTTGTGCTAGCGCGTCCACCAGGACATCACGCAGAAAGTGATGTGGGGATGGGGTTTTGCTTATTTTCTAATGCAGCGATCGCCGCTTTTTACGCTTTACAACAGCCGGGAATTGAACGTGTCGCTATTCTGGATTGGGATGTGCATCATGGTAATGGTACACAGGCGATCGTTGAAACGAGCAAGCAGATTGCTTTCTGTTCGCTACATCAATACCCCTGTTATCCCGGTACTGGCAGAGCCACAGAACGCGGTTTTCATGATAACGTGTTAAACTTACCCGTGCGACCTGGTAGCGATGTAGCAGTATATCAGCCATTATTTGAAAAAAAGATAATCCCCTTTTTATCCAACTTTCAGCCAGATTTACTGATTGTCAGTGCTGGTTATGATGCTAATGCTGACGATCCTTTAGCAATGATTAATTTACAACCAAAAGATTATGGTTTGTTTACTGATTATTGTTTGAAATTAACTCGGAAAATTCTTTTTGGCTTAGAAGGTGGCTATGATTTTAAAACACTATCTCAATCAGTAGTCGCTACCATAGAATCCTGTTTATTACCGTAGTAAGCCTTGAAACGCTTATTAAAAGCTTAATTTAAGGGCACTTAAGTGCCCACTACAAATACTTTCGCGTCAACGATCTACAAAGGTAGATTGACTAGCGGGAATATTGCCAACTTTTGACTCGCCCAAATAGTTATAAACCGCTTTTGACACTTGACGAATAAAGTACATTGCTCGATCGTCGTGGTTAGGTCTGCGTACTAAAATACCCGCTAAATAGCTTTTACCGTTTGGCATTTGAATTATGCCAGCATCGCCCAACACAAATCTGAGTGTACCAGTTTTGTGAGCAATTACAGCTTTCTTATCTATGCCAGCAGGAAGTAACGATCTATTCTGATTGCGGCGCATGATTGCTAAAACTTGATTGCGGCTTTGTGGTGATAGCAAACGATTGTTAGTAAGTAAGGCTGATAGTCTTACCAAATCTTTCGGACTAGTTGTATTCGTGCCACCGATATCTGGAAGATTATTACGAATTACTGTATTTTGCAAGCCCCAATTACGAAAGCGTCGATTTAGTTGAGTTTCTCCCCCCAAACGGTCGATAATCATATTAGTCGCCGTATTGTCGCTAATAACCATCATATTAGTGACAGTTTGCAAAACGCTGAATTTTGTACCTACGGGTTTGAATTGCATTGTTCCAGCTTCATTTGCAATCAAGCCACGGCGCATCACCAGTTTTTCATTCAGCTTAATTCTACCAGCATCTATTTCTTGATACAAAGCTACCAAAACCGGAAACTTGATTGTACTAGCCGCTGAAAATATCTTTTCGCCATTAATATCTACATAGTTCCCTGTTTGTAAATCTAAGAAAAACATTCCCGGATTTAAAGAACGATAACGATTCATTAATGCTTTAATTTGCGAATTTAAAACAGGTATTTCTTGACCTAAATTTACAACTCCTGCAAACGTAGAAGCATCACTTGGTGCGATCGCAATATCTTGGCGGTTTTCACCACCCGAAACTGATATATCACTTGGCTGACGGTCAATTGATGAAAAATTAACCACCCAATGCGAACGCGAATCGCCTTTAATTGTAAGACCTTGAGGAGAAATATTGTAACCAGGTGCTAATTCAATTACTAATCGAGTGCTTTGTTCATCAGGTTGTCCAATGCGAATTTCTTTAATAGCTTTGCCAAAGCTTTTTCGCATAGTTGTAGTGTCAATCCTAGTTCCAGGTAAGTCAATTACTAATCGTTTAGGGTTATCAAGTAAAAAAGCTTTAGGCTGTATACCAGAATCGGTGGTGATATGTAACTGATTTTGAGCTTGGTCAAAATACCAGGATTCTAATTTAGCTGCATTTGCTTGCTCAGACATTAACACTAAACTAGCCAAGCTTGCCAAAAATAAGCGACATTTCATGTGTGTGTTTAAAATGTATTTACATTTACTTAAACTTTATTTACCAGGATTTTGCTTTGCATCAGGAAAATAAAATACCAAAAAAATCAATAAATATTTAATAATTAAAATATACAAACACAAAAATTTTTGCCATTGCCATTGGCAAAAGCAATTCAAATCATTTAATAATAAAAGGGTGGAAAACACCCACCACCTTGACGAAGAGATGATAATTGATGTTTCCACCCTGCGGATAAATTTTGGTGAGGTAATTAAAGTTAAAAACCCGCTTTTTCTCGTGACAAAACTCTGTTTTGTCACGCACTTACAGTGAGCTGCTGCCTCCCCTAAAATCTAGAGGCAGAACCTCCTTTAAGGTATCCCCAGTCTCAGACTGGGAACTAGTCAACTAGTCAAGGGGTGCATGTTTTTCTTTTCCTTTTCCCCGTGCCCTTCCCGCTTCACGTGAGGCGTTGCAATCATCTGCATTCCCGCTGGTGCGGCTAAAGTCAAACCACGGCGCACAGGACGCACAGGACGCTTATTTACTAGCGAGACTTGAAAGCGAGAAAGAATTGTTGCCAACACCAGTTTCATTTCATACTGAGCAAAAGCCATACCGATACAGCGACGATTACCACCACCGAAGGGTAAATACTCGTATTGAGAAAATTGTCTTTCTAAAAAGCGTTCTGGTTTGAACTGCTTCGGTTGTGGGTAGGCTTCTTCGCGCTGGTGGGCTAAATATATACTAGGGACTACTATAGTTTTTACTGGTAGATGATAGCCCATGATTTCAATTGGGGATTTGACTACCCGAATAAAACCAGTCATTACAATTGGATAAATTCGCAGTGTTTCTTGGCAAACTGCATTTAAATAAGGCAGTTTAGCAATAATACTCGGATCTAAGTTGTTACCAAGGGGAGCAAGTTCTTTTAGTAGTTTGTCACGCACCTCTGGTAAATAATCAATCCAGTAAAAAGCCCAAGTCAATGCCGAAGCTGTGGTTTCATGTCCGGCAACCAGCAGCGTCATTAACTCATCGCGTAACTCTTCATCCGACATGGGCTGTCCGTCATCATAACGAGCCGACATCATCAAACTGAGGATATCTTGGCGATTTTGGTTGGATTCAGCCCGTCGTTCTTTAATCAAAGCATAAACGAGTTCATCAATTTGTTTGATCAAGCGCAGCACCCGACCCCAAGGACTCCATGCGCCTAAATCTTTTTGTATAAACCGAAAAAAGAAGACGCTGGACATCAAAGGGGAACCCATGAAATCCAGCACGGATGTTAGGAGCTGACGAAGTTCTTGAAAACGCTGTCCCTCATCTAAACCAAATACAACTCGCAAGATGACACGCATGGTGATTTCTTGCATCGACGAACGAATATTAAAAGGCTTGTTAATTTTCCACTCGTCGCTTATTTGCTGGGTGATTTGGCGGATAGTTTCACCATAAGCCCGCATTCTATCACCATGAAAAGGAGGGGTTAATAGTTGACGTTGGCGGTGGTGGCGATCGCCATCTAATAAAATTAAAGAATTATCCCCTAGCAAAAATCTTAAACCCCGATTTCCCCTTCCACTCTCAAAATGGCTGGAATCAGCAGCAAAAATCTCTTGTAATGCTTGCGGGTGGCTAAAGTAGACAATCGCAGAATCACTTGTATTTGAAAGAGTGAAGGTGTCACCATAAGCTTTCGCAAAATTATCAGCGTGTTCCAACGGCTGAAAAATAAATTTCATTCGCCGCAGAAATGTTGGCATTTTTGGTCCATCAGGTAGGCTTTGGTTGGCTGTCATATACGCTTCTAAAGTTGATGGCTTCTCGATTCTATCGTTGCCTATTGAACAGGGGGAAAGGGGAGGCAGTGCGGTGAGGCAGTACGGTCTTCTCCCTTTGGGAGAGGCTAGCGCCAAGGGGTCTCCCCAAGAAGAGTAACTGCCGTTAGCGACGCAGGAGCGTCACCCGTAAGGGTCTTCTCCCTCATAGAGAGGCGCTTCTCCAAGGGGTTTCACGCCACTTGCGCGACTGCCGGGAAACCCGTCCAACGCAGTGGCTCCCCAAGTGGAGCATGTGCCTATGATTGGGAAAGGGGGAAAGGGGAAGAAAATATAATATGCGGACTTTATATAACTCTTTATTTACATACCTTTTACCTTTCTCATGAGTCCCTTTTGCCCTCCTAAAATTGCCCAATGCCCCATGCTTTTATGTCACACAAAGAGGTATAGTCTTGTAAGGTAGCCTCGGTAGCAAAAATTAAGTGGCAAAAATCATCGCTATCCTCAACGGCAAAGGTGGCGTGGGTAAAACCACTACCGCAGTAAATCTGTCTGCAACATTTGCTCAGGAGAAAAAGGTTCTTCTCATTGATGCAGATATTCAAGGTTCTGCTAGTTGGTGGTATAGCCGCAGTCAGAATGGTATAGGGTTCGACCTATCCCAAGAGACAGATCCTCAACTTTTAGGTAATTTAGGAAAGATAACAGGTTACGATTTAATAGTGGTAGATACGCCCCCGGCGCTGCGGTCTGAAGCTTTAGCGGCGGTATTGGCGATCGCAAACTATTTAGTTTTGCCTACACCCCCAGCACCAATGGATTTAGCTGTCCTAATTGACACAATTCAAAAAGCCGTCACTCCCTTGGGAACACCGCATCGCGTGTTGTTAACCAAAGTGGATACACGTAGCTTGGCAGAAGCACAGGAAGCTAAAAATACCTTGGTTAAGCTAGGAATACCTGCTTGTAATAACTTTATCCGTGCTTACAAAGCACACGAACGAGCAGCGCTGGAAGGTATGGCGATTACTCAATGGCGAGGAAATAATGCACGCGAGGCGGAGTCAGACTACCGTCGCGTGGCTGATGAATTAAAGCGTGATTGGAGGAAATTATGGTTAAGAGACGTGTAGCCGACGTGCTACAAGAAGAAGTGCAAAAATTTACACCAAATGAAGGTGAATCTGCCATCGAAGTTTCCGCTGAGGCAATTGTAGAACATGCCGAATCATCTGAGGAATTGTCAACAGATACGCCTGAGCAAACTCCGGCTAGACGCACAAGTCCAACTAAGGCTGATTTAGAAGCAATGCTCAAAGAGTTGCAAGAAACTTTAGAACAATCACGCCAGAAAGAAAAAAAATTACAGCAAAAAAATAGTGATTTGCAGTCAGCTTTGTCTGAAGAGCAATCGCTTTTGTCAGAACAAAAAACATTAGTAGAACGTTTGACAAAAGAGCTTTACGATGCAAAGAAAGCTGCACTACAACTTGCAGAAGCTAATTCCCAACTTATAGAAGAAAACAATCTTATCAAAAAAGAAAAGGAAAAGGGAAAAGAAAGCATTGTTGTAAAACAAGAAAAGCAATTTATCCCAGCTAGCAGCTACAGAAAATCATACCAATCATCAGAAAAGCTGCCGCAACATCAACCTCAGCAAAATCAATTGAAACCATCCGATACCTACAGAAAATCATACCAATCATCAGAAAAGGCACCGCAACACCAACCTGAGCAAAATCAATTGAAACCAGCCGCTAGCTACTACAAAAAATCATATTACTCATCGGAAAGACCGGCGCAAGAGCAACCAGAACAACATGAATTTAAACCAGCCGGTAGCTACAAAAAATCACACCGCTCATCAGTAAATTTAGCGCAAAATCAACCGGATGAAGGTGAGGATAATTCTTCTCAGATGTGGTTACTTGATTAAATGATTCAAAGAAAGTGCATATGATTGCTTTAGTAGCTCAAGCCTTTTTTGGATGCGGCTATAAAGCTTTATAATTCTGAGTCAATGTTTTTGCAAGAGTCAGGAATAGTTGATAATAGCGATCGCGAAAGAAAGCAACTAGTTAATAAAAAGTAAGCTTTGTTTGACTACAAATATCAGGATGGCATATATTGTTAATCAAATCAAAGTAATCTTTGCGGTTACTGTGAGTATTAGCTACTTATTTTTTGATGTACAACTTTTTAGCGATCGCCTACTTTCAAAATCAATTCTTACCTTTTGCAGAAGCAAAAATTTCCATCGCGACTCATGCTTTGCATTATGGAACCGGCGCTTTTGGTGGACTACGAGGTATCCTAGATCCACAAGAACCTAAACAAATCTTATTATTTAGATTAGACCGCCATTGTCAAAGGTTAAGTGACAGTGCAAAATACCTACACTACAACTTACCAGCGGATAAAATCGAAGAAATTATAATTGAATTTGTTAAAAGAAATAAGCCTACCAAGTCTTTTTATATTCGACCTTTTGTCTACACCTCAGATTTAGGAATTTCACCCAGACTTCATAACATTGATAAAGATTTCTTTGTTTATGGTTTAGAGTTAGCAGATTATTTATCTCCTGAAGGAGTCAGTTGTCGATTTAGTTCTTGGTATCGACAAGAAGACCGCAGCTTACCATTAAGAGGGAAAATTAGTGCCGCGTATATTACTTCTTCTCTTGCTAAAACCGAAGCTGTAGAATCTGGTTTTGACGAAGCGATTTTAATGAATGCTCAGGGTAAAGTAAGTGAAGCCTCCGGTATGAATATTTTTATGGTCAGGAATGAGCAAATATTTACCCCAGCAAGCGATCAAGATATTCTAGAAGGAATTACCAGAGATAGCATTCTGACGATTGCAAAAGACTTAGGTATTAAAACCGTAGAACGCTCTATTGATAAATCTGAGCTTTTAATTGCTGACGAAGTTTTCTTAAGTGGTACAGCTGCCAAAATTGTCCCAGTAACAAGAATTGAAAGTTATAAATTACCAGAAAATAGACCGATAACTGAAAAGCTTAGAGAAAAACTCACTGCAATTACAGAAAATCGAGAATCCAATTATCGAGATTGGGTGTATCCGATTTCTATTATTTAGTCATTAATCAATGATAAATAACAAAGGGCAAACGAGAGCAGTCATTCATAAAGTAGGGTGCGTCATAGCCATAGTATTTGTGAATTTTTACAAATTACACAACTATAAAGCTAATGCACCAATATAAGGTGGTGAGTTACACTTACGGCTTCGCACTCTACACGCAAATGGTGCTTGCTGTGCTGGAACTGAAAGTTAATATTTACTGATTTAGACTAGCGTAAACTCGCCTCTACAAACGCCACATAAGGACAGCCAGAATAATAATTAGTATTTAGATTTAGACAACTTGCTTTTATGCCAACGCTGCGAGCATTCTCAACATTAATGTTTAAAACTTGCTTTGTCGCTATTGTCAAATCCTTTGTAGCTACTACTTTGTTGTCAACACTTACGTCAAATACTATCTTCTCATCTTGACGAGCATAACGATGTTTGCCATTTATTCCAACAACTAAATTCAATTGTCGAAACTTAGAGTTAAGAGCACATGACACTCCAGCAGGGTTACTTTTGGCAATATAAGAATAGGGATTGCCATTTTCACTAGACAAATAAGCGATTTCCGGCAAAGCTTCGCCTCCGATAGCAATGTTTTTTGGTTCACGCTGCTTTACTAAAGATTGTTCAACCCCAGGAGTAGAACTAAGACATTCGGTATCTAAAAGAGAAACGGCAGTCCCAGATGGTGGGGGAGTTGGAGTTTCGGCAACTGTCGGAGTGGGTGAAGCAGTAGGAGTTTCGGCAACTGTGGGTGTGGGTGAAGCAGTAGGAGTTTCGGCAACCGTTGGTGTGGGTGAAGCAGTAGGGGATGCGGCAACGGTGGGAGTGGGTGAGGCAGTATTGTTGTCACCGATTAGATTATTTTGTTTGAGAATTACCGCAGTAATTACCGATGCACCTATTGCAGTAGCAATTATCAACCCGGTAATCAAAGAAATGAAAATTATTGGATTTTTCTTTTGTTTATTCTCATTTCCTCCTGATGATATTTGAGTAGGTTTTGGCGAATTCCTTGAATCTTTCGGACTCATCTGTTTGATTCCTTTAACTGATAATTAAAGTGTGAAAGTCGTAAATATTGAATGTTACAGTTTACAAGTCTCGACGCGCGAGAAGAAAAAAACTCCAGTCCAGCACCACCACCAACCAGACGGTAGGGAAAAGTCGTGACGCAAACACAAGGGAACAGCACCCTGCCCAGATCCCACGCCCCAAAATGACTCGAATTTTCTCGGTGCTATCCCAGCTAACCGCGCTGGGAGATGACCTTGGGGAGCATCGAGGGAGAAAGTCAGGTCGGAATATCCCACTGAGTCATAGTCATATGGCAGCCAGTTGCTTTTTACACGCCAACCGAGGCGCTCCTCCAAAAGAGACTCTGTTGCTTTATCCACTTTGCCGCCAACTTCCTGCCAGATCCGCAGCTGCACGCTAAAGCCGAAGTGTCCATTGCTGTACTTTAACCACATAGAGTCGATGGTGCGTAAGTCTTGACAAGGAAACTTTTTGATATCTTCATTTCTCAGCCAGCCTTCTTCTTCTCGATTGGCTATCTTGAGAATCAGATCCGCAGTTTCGCGATCGGCTTGTTTCCATTTCCCGGCTGCCAAGAAATCGCGCAACCGCGTGTAGTCTACTTTCGGCTCAGTTGTATTTGAGTGTTTTGTCCTCAACTGGTTTTTTGTCAGAAGTTTAGGAGTCAGATTCTCTGGAATACCTTCCAACCGAATTGCAGCGCAGCCAAATTTGTAAGCAAACTCAACAGAGCGTCCAGCTCCTAGCGCATCGTAAAAAGCTACAGTAAATGCAATTGCGGCTCGATCCCCAATTTCCTGACTCATGCCAATCACATAGTTAACGTGTCGGGCGATCGCTTCCGCTTGAATCTCTGAGTAGCAGGCATTAAGAACTACACATTCCACCCGATCCGCGAACAACTTGAACAGTTCCGCTAATCCTTCTGCATCGACAAACTTGACTTGTCCTTTTTCATCCTCAAATGCCAATCCTCCATCCCCTTCTCCATGTCCAGAAAAATGGACAATCTCCGGTTCGACATTCAACATAGCTCGTCGAAAGTCTGTCGGACGCACTGCCCACATTGACTTTATGACAAATTGATCGCGTTTTTGCGCCCGCTGCAACCCTAACTCAATCTCACGCACCTCTTCATCCAAACGTAGCCGTGACGTACCTTTGGGATTAGCTGCCAGAATCAAGATTTTCTTAACTAAAGTGTTGCTGTTCATTCAAAAGTTTGGGACAGGAATGATTGCACGCTGATGTAGCTTTTTCAACCAGCAATCTACTAGATCCGGAAGGAGAGCAAAAAATTTTACTCTTCTAGATATGATGACACTTAAGGCTAGAGTGAGCAATAGCTGTTAGACTAATTGCAAGACATCTCGAAATTGTAAAATATGTTCGGCGCTGATTTGCGGCTGTTCAAGGTGAGGGACATGACCACAATCTTTAATCCAGATAAGTTTACTATTGGGAATTGCCCTTTTAAACCTTTGTGCATCCACAGTACCCAAAATCTTGTCAGAATCACCCCACAAAATCAGCGTTGGTTGCTTAATTTGTGATAGTTTCTTAAATCTAAAAGCACTGTAACCACCACTTTTAGTAAAAGCAATTAAAGCTAAATGCCAACTAGGCATTTCTAAATGTAAAGCTGCACAAATTTGAGCATCAGCAGAAGCGAGGCTTTTGTTTTTATAAGCAGCGCGACTGATGCTTTGGCGTATTTTAGGATTACGTAAAAACTGAGTCGCCAAAAAATCCAACGGCGGAAATATCAGCTTGCTTAACGGTGAACTACCCGTTAAACCTGCACTATCAATTAACACTAGCTTTTGCACCGCTTCCGGGTAAGTCAGAGTGAAATCAATTGCTGCTGCACCACCCATCGAAGCACCCACCAAAATTACAGGTTGATTAATTAGGGTTTTCCAGAAAGAATAAAGATGAGTTTTAATTGCAGTAGGGCTAAACTGTATTTGAGAAACTCTATCTGTAAACCCAAAACCCAACAAATCCACTGCCCAAGTGTCATTATTTTCTGCTAATAATGGCAAAAGGCGACGAAATTCTAATAAAGAACTGTCAAAGCCGTGAATTAATAAAACCGGGGTTCCACCACTACCCTTATGTACATAAGTTGTGCTTATTGGTTGTGTACTCAGGGGAGTACTGATAGCTATCTGCTCAATACTTTGAGCGAGTGCGATCGCACTTGGTTCTGTTAATTGCCTAACTGCGGCAGGAAGAAAGCTAGCAAACATAAATTTTAGTTGACCTTGTATAAGTAAAGATAGCAATTCTATCCATTAAAAAAACTATATCGTTAATGGATTTTATAGCAATCATAAATAGCTTATGAAATTAGCTACCTCTGTTTGTTTCTTACTCTGTGTTCTCTGTATTTGTGTGGTTCGTTCCATACAATAATTTTCACAATCAATTTAATATTACTATATATGAATCAATGGATACTCAGTCCTAACGAAGCCAAAGAATTAATATCCCAAGGCGCGACGATTCTTGATACACGCAACAAATTAGCATGGTTTATTGGACATGTACCAGGCGCTATTCACGTCAGTTGGCAAGAATTTTCGCAAACTGAAAAACCTCATCGAGGCAACCTGCTAAAAGACGAAAATATTCTCCAGCAAAAACTACGTACAATAGGAATATTCAACTCCAAACCTGTAATTGTAATTGACAATCCCGCTCATAACTTTGGTGAAGAAGGGCGCATTGTTTGGATGTTACGCACTTTAGGACATAACAGCGCAGCTTTCGTTGATGGCGGATATAATGCACTTGTAAAAGCAGGTCTTTCAACTACTTTTAAAGAAAATCAATCTCAGCAAATCGGAGATTTTGTTGTCAACCGCACCGGATTATGGGAAATTCAACGTGATGAACTTAAGGCGAATCTAGCAGAAAATAAGTTAATAGTAATTGATACTCGCCAAAAGCGAGAATATAAAGGAGCAATTTTTTACGGTGAACAGCGCGGAGGACATATTCCTGGTGCAGTGCATTTCTATTTCAAAGATTTAATAGATAACAAGGGAAACTTACTTCCCAGTGAGCAAATTATCGCTAAACTAGAAACCCTAGGCATTCAACTTGATACTCCCATTGCTAGTTATTGTACAGGGGGTATTCGTTCGGCTTTTTTTGTTGCCGTTCTCGCCGATTTAGGCTTTAATAATGTGAAAAATTATGCTGGTTCAATGTGGGAATGGTCGGCAGAACCTGCAAATAACTATCCACTAACTAAGTAAAAAAGGTTGTCCTACTTATCAGCTTTGATTGCCTTACCAATATACATTAAAGAAGTATTGTTAGTAATTTTTGCTTGAAATCCCCCAGTCCTTTTATAGTGCATGTACGCAATAATGTTATCGACTAAACCTTCACCAAATAAGTCAAATCCTTTAATCTCTATGCTGGCAAAGCCATGATTATGCAGTAAATTAGTCAGTTCTTCCGGCTTAACAAACTTTTTCCAATCGTGAATACCGCAGGGAATCTCGCGCAAAATATTTTCCAAAAGCCAAATCATGACAAATTGAGATTTTACAGTTCTATTCGTAGTGTCAAATAAAAATAATCCGTTAGGCTGTAAAACTCTAGAAATTTCGGAAATGGTTTTTCTTAAATCGGCAACATGCTCTAAGACATCAACACATACAACAATATCGAAATAGTTTGCCTGATAAGGCAGATTTTCCGCAAATGCGTGTTGATATTCAATCGGTAATCCGCTGATTGCTGCATGTTCTTGAGCTTGTTTAATACATTTTGCTGATTGATCTACCCCAAAGGCGATCGCTCCCCTTCTTGCCATATATTCGCAAGAAAATCCGCCGCCACAGCCAACGTCCAATACTCGCAATTCCTGCCAAGAAGGTACGTACCGATCAAAAAAATCAAATCGGGGTTGATTTAAGTAATAGAGAGCGTAGATTTTAGCATCTTCCTGCCACCAAATATCTGCACTCAAGTCATAAAATTGCAAGTCATTTTTTTTCATCTTTTCATTCTTAAACAAACTCGGCGAATTATAAAACGCTTAGGCATTACCATTTAATCGTAATGGCGTGGCAACATCGTACAATTGATATCGCCCATCCCTTGACTTAGGAGTTGATGCCATGCCAATGGCGGTTGGAGTAATTGAAACTTTAGGTTTTCCAGCTGTGTTAGCAGCAGCAGATGCAATGGTAAAATCTGCCGGCGTAACACTGGTATACTACGGTCTAGCGGAAAGTGCTCGCTTCGTAGTCGCAGTCAGGGGACATGTGGCTGAGGTGAAAACAGCAGTTGCAGCCGGAATCACCGCAGGAGAGGAAGCTTACGGTGGTGAGGTAATCACCCACTACATCGTTCCCAACCCTCCGGAGAACGTGGAAAGCATTTTGCCCATCCACTTCACCGAAAAATCAGAACCATACCGTATCTTGTAACCAAGTTCCCTATCAAAATCTGTAGCGAACATTCGTACAATTACTGAGTAGCGCCACATACCTTTACTTTTACAGGAGATAAATTATGTCATCAGCACAGGCAGTTGGAGCATTGGAAACTAAAGGTTTTCCCGCTGTGTTAGCAGCAGCAGATGCAATGGTGAAAGCCGGTCGAGTCACCCTCGTTGGTTATATCAGAGTTGGTAGCGCTCGTTTTACAGTCAATATTCGCGGAGATGTTTCGGAAGTAAAAGCCGCTATGGCTGCTGGTATTGATGCGGTAGAAAATGTTCATGGTGGTACTCTCGAATCTTGGGTGATTATTGCTCGTCCCCATGAAAACGTTGAAGCTGTTTTGCCTATCGGCTATACAGAGCAAGTTCAAGAGTATCGCGAATCTGTTGAAAACCCCATTGTTGGTGCTAACAGGAGATTGACTTAAAGTTATTTGTTAATTATTAATTGTTAGTTGGAGCGTTGTTTTACTAAGCAATTAGCAATCACCAATGACCCTTCGGGTGACGCTCCTGCGTCGCTAACGCTGCGCGAACAAGCCGGGAAACCCGCATATAGCGCAGTGGTTGACCAATGACGAATAACTAATATATGTCCCGCATCTCGATTATCATCCCCACTTTGAATGAGGCAAACTGTCTGGGACGCACCTTGCGTCATCTCAGTCTACTCACACCCCCAGCTTGGGAGGTGCTGGTTGTGGATGGCGGCAGTTCTGACGAAACGATCGCCATTGCCCAAACAGCAAATGTACAAGTAATTTCTGCCAAACAATGCGGACGCGCTGCCCAATCAAATCAAGGTGCAGAAGTCGCAACCGGAGAAATCCTCTGCTTTCTGCACGCTGACACTTTGGTTAGCGACGACTTGGTAACAGTTATTGAGCAGACACTAGCAGACAAAACTGTTGTTGCTGGCGGTTTTATTTCCCTGATGACAGGTGAAAAAACAACGCGCTGGGGAGTTTCACTGCACAACTGGCTGAAAACTTATTATGCACCATTGCTTTTTCGCCCACATTTATTTTTTCAAGGACTGCGCTTATTGTTTGGCGATCAAGTAATTTTTGCACGCCGCGCTGATTTCTGGGAATGTGGCGGTTTTGACAGCAACCTCCCAATTATGGAAGAAGCCGACTTGTGCCTAAAAATAGTACGACGGGGAAAAATTCGCCTCGTAAATCGCATCGTCCAAAGTAGCGATCGCCGTGTGGCAAAATGGGGGTTTTTCAAAGCCACCGCAATATATCTTTACATCGGCTTTCTTTGGGGTGTCGGTGTGTCACCACAATACCTGAAGCAATTTTATAAAGACATTCGGTAAAATACTTAGTTCCTATTTAACTAAATAGTATTTTTATAAGTAGATGGGCATAAATAAGCGGATACTTGTAGTAAGCACGCTTTGTGCTTAAAACCGAATTTATGAGGGCTGAAGTCCTCACTACGAACTATGACAATATTTTACGTTTAATTGTGCCTACTTGCTTATGATGAATTAATGGTATAAAAACAACTATTATTCACATTTGTTGCAGCCACCAGAGGTAAGAAACTTATATAAGTTAAATCGCGTCTGAATTAAGGAGAATCATATTTGCTTTTATAAAAATATTTCCTTTGTCTACTTGCCCAGCCCCTTTAAAGGATCGATTTTGGGCACTGAAAATATACAAATTTACAAAACTTAAAAATTCTTCCCAAGTGAGGAAAATAGCCAAAATACATTAATTTGTGGCAATAGCAAACAAAAAGCAAAAATAGGAATGTGGAAATTACTGCATAACTTGAGTGATTCCAAACCTAACTAACAGAGGAAGTCGAAACAACGGCTTCGAGTGAATAGTCACGGTTGATGCCCAAGAGCGACATCATTTAATCAGGGGCAACTGCCAGTTAAAAATTTGAGTGGGATAAATGGGGGTTGTGATGCAAACTTTAAAACAGGGTTTCGAGGAGCGCAATCTCGTTATGGGTTCAGAGGCAGAAAAACTGACGCAATATTGGCGGCAACGTCTGGCAGCCGAGTGTCCAGAACAAAGCGAAGCAAATAGAGAAAGTATTATTTTTTGGCTTTTAGGAAGTAACTCACAACGGTTTGACTTACTAAATTCTAAAGAGTTAGATATTGCCAAACAAGCGATGGAATATCGCTATCGGATTTTACGTCAACGCTACTTGGGTATAGCGCGAGAACGTGCTTATCGCAATTTAATCACTCGGCTAGGGAGTTTAGTGACGTTACGGAATAAAATCCAGACTTGGATTTCTCTGAGTCGCGATCGCCAACGCAGCGTCGTGGACGTATTACAAGAAGTACTCCAAGAATTACTACAAGGCGATAACTACATGCAACAGCAAATGGCTTGCATCGCTGAGTTTACAACCGATGCCAGACTCAATAACTCTTTGCTGTTTGCCAGCATGGAAGAATATTGCTTACGACCAGTACGCAATCAACCGTTACTAGCTTACCGTTTCGTCAATTACTTGCGTCGCACCCAACGCGGTGGTTTAACCCAAGTGCCCGGTAGCGATTTAATTAGACTAGTTTCCGAAGAAATTCTCACAGACGACAACGACAACCGCGTTAACTTAGCCGATAATCAGGCGATCGCCGAATATCAAGAAGCACAACAAATAGAAGAACAGCAACTACTACGGAACGCAGTCAAGCAAGAATTTGAAACTTATCTCCAAGAAAACCTAGGACAAGAGGCAGTAGAGTGGTTGCGACTGTATCTGCAAGGCAAGTCCCAAGATGAAATCGCTAAAAAACTGAGTAAGCCAATTAAGGAAATTTACCGTCTACGCGAGAAAATTAGCTACCATGCGGTACGTGTTTTTGCAGTCAAAGGCAAACCGCAACTAGTAGATAACTGGCTAGAAATTTCTCTAGACGAACACAACTTGGGATTAACACCGCAGAAATGGCAGCAATTACATGAAAAATTGACTTCTACCGAGCGGCAGCTATTGGAACTGCGAAAAACAGGCAAATCCATCGAAGAAATCGCTAAAGAGTTAAAACTAAAAACACATCAGGTAATGGGCGAATGGAGTAAAATCTATCTTGCGGCTCAAAATTTAAGAACTCAGGAGTAACCAAATATTCGCGCTTGGTGGTGTGCACTGAGCGACGCGCTGCGCCGCCTTAAGGACACCTCCCATCCTAGACACAACCACCCTAGAGAACTATCAATTTTGGACCTTGGATTTGGGATTCACCCTAATCCACAATCCCAAATAAACTTTTTACATATTTGTAGTTAATTTAACTTTTATCACCCGAAAAACAAAGTTTATCTAGTACCAAATAACTAAGAGGCAGAATACGATATAAGGAAACATCAAGCAATCAAACCTATGTTGTCTTCACAAGGCAAACCAAGTGATACCGAAGCAATTAGTAAGCAACTGCTAACCGCTACTCAAACAAAGTGGCAACAAGCAGCTGATACTCCTTTAGAGTCGCTGCGCGAACGCCAGCAAACATTTGAGCTGATAGAGCGTGTCTTGTGCTTTGAAGCTTGCTTGTACCATCAAATTTTGCCCTTTACCATAGAAGACAACAAACTGTTACTGGGCATGGTTAATCTAGAAGACGATGCAGCGCTAGATTACGTTGGTAAGATTTTGTCTTCTATTAATTGCACAATAGGGACAGTAGCGATCACTGCGGATACGCATCGCAACCTACTTTCAGCCTACCTCAACTACAAAAATACATCTCAGACAGTAGCCAACCTTGCCCAAGCTCATAGCGTAGCTAGCATTGGCGACAAGCAAGGGTGCGAGCCAGAGACATCTATTTTAGCTGAGACAAAAAAAAGCGAAAATTATTTTCAACAATCAGATTCTCCTGCTCTGCCAGACCCTGATAACTTATCTAAAGCGACGATCCTCTTTAGCAACACAGACAAAAAGACACAGGAAAATAACTCGGAAGAGCGATCGCCAGATCGTTTACCTATATTACTAATACCAGTTCCCGATTTATTAATGCCTGTTGAACAGCTAGCAACGCTACAACCGAAACAATTACTAGCAGAACTACTAGGGCGAGTTTTAGCAGGGGGAATTGGTCGTTTATATTTGGAAAGACAACCTTACGAAGGCAAGATACTCTGGAGTGATAATGGAGTCTTGCAATCCGTCTTAGAAAAACTTCCCCTCTCCGTTTTTCAGGGAGTTGTTAATGAATTAAAGCGACTAAGAAACATCCCTGTAACTACACTTGTAGAAGCAAAACAGGTAGAGAAAGAATGTTTATATCAAGATCACCGTTTGTTATTACGCTTGCGAGTGATGCCCGGAATGTATGGCGAAGAAGCCACACTACAAGTACTGCGTGGAGCAGCCTTAAAATTGCATCAACAACAACAGTTGGCACATCTTAGCCGCGATGCTATAGGAATTTCCCAGCAACTGAGTCACAAGTTGCACGAACTGCAACAAAAGCTAGTTATGAATCGCAGCATGAACCCCAGACAATTAGAAGCTTTCACTGCACTCAATCAACTCTTGGATGATTTAGACAATCAAATCAAAATACTCACAAATGCTTGACCACCGATAAACAACAAATAAAAATCTGTCAGTACACTTATTGTGTTGTAATAGAACTCTAGACCCAGCAACCTAAGATGTTGCGGTTGAATATCAATAAAATTTTGATACCGTATTTTGCGAAAGATTACGACTTTTGAAACCTATAGTAACAAATCTAATTTTCCGCGCCCACGCAGGTGGGCTTCCTAGTATTTAGCCCACGCAAGCAAGCTCTGTTTGTATAGCCGCACAATAGATGTGGGTGTCGGTTACACATTTGAGATACTTCCAATTGGTTATAGTTCGGATTTATGAGTTATGAATTATGAGTTATAAGTTAAATTTAACTCTAAATTTCTCGCTCCTACCTCTTAACTCTTAACTACAGATGACTGAAGCAACAGCACCTCGCACCCATACCCGCATCCAAGAAGCCGTGCCGACAATTCATTATCAGGTAGCAATGCCTCAACCAGAAACACATTTGTTTGAGGTGACTTTGCATTTAGCAGATTACTCTTTGCCGATTCTGGATTTAAAACTACCTGTGTGGACTCCAGGCTCTTACTTGGTGCGGGAATACGCCAAACAGTTACAGGATTTTACCGCTTTTTCGGACGCGGAACCTTTGTCTTGGCGGAAAATTAGCAAAAATCACTGGCAGGTAGAGACAAAGGGCGTTTCAAAATTAACCGTGAGTTACCGTATTTTTGCGAATGAGCTATCAGTGCGGACAAATCACTTAGATGCAACTCACGGCTATTTTAACGGTGCAGCGCTATTTTTTAGAATCCCTGGTTGGGAAAAGCAACCAATTCGCGTTTCTATCGTACCACCACGTCCAGAATGGCAGATAACTACAGCATTAACACCAGATGAACAAACCAATACTTTCGTGGCTGCGGATTTTGATACCCTTGTAGACAATCCGTTTGAAATTGGTTGTCATCAGTTATATCACTTCGAGGTGTTGGGCAAACCCCATGAATTGGCAATTTGGGGACAAGGTAATTTGCAAGCGCAACAGATGATTTCTGATATTACGAAAATTATCCAAGTTGAAGCGCAAATGTTTGGTGGTTTGCCTTATGAAAGATACGTGTTTCTGCTACATTTATTTTCTCAGGCTTACGGTGGTTTGGAGCATAAAAACTGCTGCTCGTTAATTTACCAACGTTTTGGGTTTCGCGCTCAAGATAAATACGATCGCTTTATGCAATTGGTAGCACACGAGTTTTTTCACTTGTGGAATGTCAAGCGTATTCGTCCAAAAGCACTAGAAGTTTTTGATTACGACCAGGAAAATTATACACCGTCTTTATGGTTTTCTGAAGGAACAACGAGTTATTATGATTTGCTGATTCCTTTGCGGGCAGGGATTTATGATGCTAATACATTCTTGAGTAACTTGGGCAAGGAAATTACAAGGTATGAAAAGACACCTGGTCGCAAAGTGCAACCGCTTTCCGAGTCGAGTTTTGATGCTTGGATTAAACTTTATCGCCAAGATGCCAATAGCGGCAATTCTCAAATTTCCTACTATTTAAAAGGGGAAATGGTATCTTTGTTGCTAGATTTGCTGATTCGTTCAAAGCATGGCAATAAACGCTCTTTTGATGATGTCATGCTAAAGATGTGGCAGCAATTCGGTAAAGATGAAATTGGCTTTACTCCCGAACAGTTGCAAGAAGTAATTGAGTCGGTTGCAGAAATGAATTTAGCTGATTTCTTTAACCGCTACATTGATAATACTGAAGATTTGCCTTTAAACGAGTATTTGCAACCTTTTGGCTTGGAGTTAATTGCAGAAAACGAGGGAGAACCTTATCTGGGTGTGAAAGCAAGTGCTGAAAACGGAAAAGAGATAATTAAATTTGTCGAAGCAAATTCACCTGCACAACTTGCTGGAATTGATGCAGGTGATGAACTGTTGGCTATTGATAAAATTAAGGTGACAGCAACTGGGTTAAGCGAACGCTTAAAAGATTATCAACCCAACGACACCATCAAAGTTACAGTTTTCCACCAAGACGAACTCCGTACTTATTCTGTCACCCTAGCTTCACCACGTCCCACACGGTATCAAGTGAAACCTGTTGCTAACCCTTCGCAAATGCAGCAAGAAAACTTAACAGGCTGGTTAGGCGTGTCAGTTTCATAAGGTATAAGGCAAAAGGTAAGAATATCCATTTAAAATTTTCACTGATGGTTATACTTTGAAAATCCTGGTTTTAGAGACGTTCCGACGGAACGTCTGTACGAAAAATTAGGAATTTCAGACCTTAATTCAGCAACGCGGTTCTTTCTTTTGCCTTTTGCCTTTTAACTTTTCAAGACTCCTGGTTCTCGCTGCATCGGTAAAACATCTAAAATATCGGTTTGCGAGCAATATTTTAGGTCTTCGTGACAATCAAGACGTAACAATCGTTGACCGTGACTGCAAGCGTGGAAAAGTCCTAATAAATTATCTTGCCATTGAGAATAAAGAGCGATCGCACTAATTACTTCATCATTCCCAGCTAATTCGTCTAGAGGCAAGTTGGTTTCTTGTGCAACACTGTGGGCGATCGCACCTGCACAAGCTGTATCCTCTAAAGAAAAAGTGCCTTCCCAACCTGAACCAACAATCCAAACTGTTTCTGGTTGCTTTTCTATGAGATATCGCACCACCGTAGCCCGATTGATAAAAGCTGCGGCTATGACAGTTGCAGCATCTTGTACTCTTTGTAAGGCACGAGTGCCATTCGTGGTACTAATAAACAAGCGTCGTCCTTGGACTAGTTCTGGTGTGCAATCGAGAGGGGAGTTACCTAGTTCAAAACCAGGAACTTTGCCGCCACCCCGTTCTCCAGCTCGTAGCCGTTTTTCGGGGACCCAAGATTCGCTCACTTGCATAAGTTTTTCTAAATCGCTGAAGACTTGAATAGCCTCGCCTCCAGCCGCCAAGACTGTCGCCATTGTGCTAGTTGCTCGCAAAACATCAACTGCGATCGCGCAGTCTGGCGCTTTATCCGCTGGAGTCAATTCCGGAGTGTGGTAAACGAATAGCTTCACGTGCTGGGTACACCTGGTCTTATAATACTGCCGCAAATAATATCTTACCCAGATGTTGTCACTAAACATAGCTTTATGCTAGTGGGTTCTTGATGTGTCAACACAGAGTCTACTCTATGCATGAATCTTTTAAGATTAAAATCTTGCCCGTCTTCAATGGGCAATTTCTCCTGTTTGAACGCAGCATGGGAAATCAACGTGTAATCTGAAAAGAAGGACACAGCTTATAAATCTACCACTAACAATTCTAGGAATACCTCTGCACTTCACGCTCCTACGCTCACCATCCCCAATCGAAAATCAATATGGCACCTTTACCTGAATACCGCCCCAAACAACTGTCTTTAGGTCCTCTGGAAGCAGAAATTTTGCATATAATCTGGGAACTGAGTTCAGTTACAGTTAAAGATGTACACGATCGCATTCTCACTGACCCCAACCGCGAATTAGCTTATACTTCCGTGACAACTGTGTTGCGTCGCCTCACCGATAAAGGTTGGCTATCCTGCGACAAAAAAGGACGAGCATTTTATTGGCGTCCATTGATTACCAAACAGCAAGCAGAGGTAATTAAAGCACACGAGCAGTTGCAGCGATTTTTAGCGGTGGGTAATCCCGATGTAATTGCTGCTTTTGCAGATAGTTTAGATGAAGCTGCCAGCGACCAAATACAAGCGATCGCCAAACGTATTCAAGCTGCACGCCAAGCCAGGGAGGAACAATAATGCATCTGATCATGATTTTGACTGCTTTAACAGTCGCTTGGTGCTTAAGATCCTTTGGGAGTAACTTCCAAGGTAGTTGGAGTGTGCGCTGGCGACGATCGCTATTTTTATTTCTCTTCCCGCCCTTGTTAATTTTTATGACAGCGATCGCCGTGCTGTGCATGGGACCTCAAGGCAAAATGGGCGGGATGTACACTGGCTGGTTCAGTTATGTCTTGGCGTTAATTTGTCTGACAATTTTTGACATTTTGTGCATTAAACTTGCCTTCGCTGGTTGGGAATCTGTGAAATCTGTCCGCAACTGTCCCTTAGTTAATCTTGAGGGTAAACAAATGCGGCTACTCAACACCGAAGCGCTGTTTGCCGGTCAAATCGGTTTTTGGCGATCAGAATTAGTAATAAGCCAAGGACTATTAGCAAATCTTTCACCAGAGCATTTAGAAACCGTCTTTGCACACGAGCAAGGGCATTACCATTACAGGGATACATTCTGGTTTTTTTGGTTGGGTTGGGTGCGTTCCTGCACCGCTTGGTTGCCAAATACAGATGCCTTGTGGCAAGAATTGTTAATTTTGCGCGAACTACGTGCCGATGCTTACGCAGCATCACGAGTAGATCCCTTATTGTTAGCAGAATCACTGTTGTTGGTAGTGACTACAACTCCTATATCCTCAGAAATTTTCTGTGCCGCATTAGGATGCGATCGCCTAGAACAAAGAGTAGAAGCTTTGTTAGCACAACCAGAACCGACTCCAAAACTTAATTTCCAGTTTTGGAATGGCTTTTTGTTGGCATTTTTGCCTTTAGTTAGTGTGATATTTCACAACTAAATCCTTAACTAACGTAGCGATCGCGCACCTGACAATAATAAAACCTTGATGTGCGATCGCTTTGACTTTTTTTAGCATTAGGCAAAAGAATAAGCGATCGCCGTTTTTATTAAACATAAAAAACGGCTTAATGAGCGCGTTAATCCCTAGCACGACCAGAGTGAGCCTCTATTTTGAGGTTCAGTCTTATCACAGTTTCTGATAAGTGTTGTTACTTACTGGAGTCATTGTATTTATTTTCAAGCAGGATCAATCGTAGTGGGTTTAATGTTATGCGGAGCAAAAGTAAATGGTTTCTGAGGTGCTAAAGCCGAATGTTCAAGACTTGCAGCAAGACGTTATCGACCTGCTGAGGGAAATAAGTTCGCTGATGAATCGTGCTAATACAGCACTGAGTTCTGATAATGCTAGCCAGAAATATGTAGAATTTGAGCAACAAGTTAGCCAGGAAGCTGAGAAGGTAGAAAACCTTGAATTGAGAATGGCAATTGTTGCACCAATGAAGGCTGGTAAGTCAACTATCACGAACGCGATCATTGGGCAGGAGATTTTGCCAAGTCGTAACGCTGCGATGACGACGCTTCCCACTGAGATTATTTTTGATGCTGAGTTGACAGAGCCAGTTTTAGAACTTAGTTCTCAAATTGTGACAGTTTTCCAAGAAACTCTGTTGGCTTTGCGGTACAAAATTAATGATATGGGGATTGAAGAAGCATTAGAAAAGCTTGCTCAATATCCTCATTTGACGCAGATACCAAAGCAAATTAAAGACGGACTTTCAATTCCTGCTAAGAGTCAAGGACGTGAGAATATCAACCACACTTTAAGTAGCTTGAACGATCTTGTTAGGGTGTGCAGCATTCTAGATCCACTTGCAGATCCACTGCAATCCTTGATGGATACTCCCAGAATCTACACTCCATTTTGGCGCTCATCCCAAGGTAATCAGCAATCAGAAAGTTTAGGCAATTTAGTAATCGTAGACACGCCAGGACCAAACGAAGCTGGAGATAATTTGCGGCTTCAGGGTGTGGTTGAAGAACAGCTTACCAAAAGTTCAATAGTGCTGATTGTTTTAGATTTCACCCAATTGAAAAACGAAGCCGCAGAGAACGTCAAAAATGATGTAAATAAGGTTATAGAACTGCGTGGTAAAGATAATTTGTATGTTTTGATCAATAAGGTTGATCAGCGTAGAGATGGTGACATGAATCCAGAGCAAGTGCAGCAGTTTGTTGCTGCTGAATTTGGTATTGGTGATACAGGTAGAGTGTTTGAAATATCAGCTAGACGAGGGTTTACTTCTGCTAGCTTTTTAGTGGAATTGCAGCCGAATTCTGGCGTTAATATTGCTGAGATGAAGACAGCAAAAGCACTTGCTCTAGAAGTATTTGGTATGGACTGGGAAGAGGAACTAAAAGAATCAACAGCAGAAGAATTAAAACGTAAAGCTGAGAGATTGTGGAAAAAGTCTGGCTTTGAACCATTTTTAAATGGCGCAATTACAGCACTGATGGCGGAAGCTGCACCCCGGTGTATAATGTCTGCACTCAAGATTGCTCGTGGTCGTCTTACAGAATTAAGTAATGATGTCCAACTCCGCAGCAGTGCGTTAAGTGAAGATGAAGCAAAACTAAGACGAGAAGTTGGTGCATTGGAAAACGATTTGCAATCTTTAGAAGAATCTCGAAATCGTTTGCAAGAAGTAGATAGAATCAAAGCTAATCTTTCCCAGCAACTTAACAACAAACTTGAAAATCTCCAACAAAAAGCTAAAGATAGCCTAGAAACCTATTTCAATGAAGAAGAATACCAACGTGCAGATATCCTCAAAAAGGGAGGTATGGCAACCCAAAGTTTTTTAAATTGGGTTTCTAAAAAATTCAACTTTTTTGAAATAAATTCCCAAAGTAGCGGTGTAATTGAATTTTCTAGTTTTAAGGCAGCAGAAGATTTTGCAGAGCAAGCAATCGCTTCTGCAAAACATAATGTCGTAGAGCCTTTGCTAGAAAATGTTCGTAAACAGGTGAAAAAAATAATCGAACAAGCACGTCAAGACATCACAAACTCTTTGGATACTGAAACTCAGCCGATTATTGAGCGTGCGCGTCAGCGGTTAAACGAAAATTTCAATGTCAATTTATCTTTACCAACACCAAACCTCGATAATAAGGGTGTAGGTAATGCTAAAGTTCGTGTCAATCATAAGATCAAGTGGGTAGACCAGGACTATGAAATACAAGGAGTAGAGAAATGGGATTTTTGGCATTGGTTATGGCTATTTCCCAAAAAAGAAACAATCCGAGTGAAACGACCAGAGAAAAAGGAAGATTACTACACTGTTTCTCTGCAAGAAATCGTTGAAAAATCTAATAAATTAGTTGAAGAGAGCATTAAAAATATAAAAGATGGAATCAACCAATACTTAGACGAAGACTTTAAACAGCGGGTTGATAGCTTCTTTAAAGAGCTTGATAGTTACTTGAATAATTACCGCGATACTTTAATCCAGGCACAGAAAGACCAGAAAACACAAGCCGAAGAAAAAGAGCAATTAGTCAGCGAACTTAATTCATTAGCACTTGAAGCTCTTGAAAAAATCAGAAAGGCAATCGCTTATTTAGAATACACAGGCGACTTGATGAGCAATAACAGAGGAATAAAAGATGAGGAACCTTTTCTACCCCCAAGACTCAAGGATGACAATAGCAGGAAAAATACCTACCCCACAAGCCAAAAAATTTGGTATTTCTAGCCCGTCTACTCGTAGCCTTGAAGAACTTCAACGGCGAGTTCCCGTTGTTGGAGATAAAGCTTTAATTGACCTGATCAATGGTATCCAAGTCAGCAAAGATATCATCCGCTATCGCAAGAATCGGGGTTGGTTTGGGCAGCTAATTGATAAACTTGATGGCAGCGACAATAAACGAAAACTTCTGTTAGATGGCAATATCATTGCAGGTCAAGAAGCACTCTGCAATTGGGTACTAGAATTAAGTGACTCACTTCGCATTAGTCAAGTTGCTTTAGAAGTTACTCAAAACTCATTGCTAGAAGCGCGTGATGCTATTCGCAACCACAAAGAAAGACTGCAAAAGCAAGAAGACGCACTAATTAATCTGAGTAACCAACTTAATGAACTGGCTCAACAAGTAAGCGCAAGAATCAGCAACATTGAGGCGCGAGTGCATCAGCTAGAGGTACGAGTTGCTGCTAATGAAGATTTAGACCAAATTGTAACTGCTTGGGCTGCTGGACAAACTTATGCCCAGTTACCTTGGGCTGTGCAAGTTGCTTTATTAGCGCGGGAAGTGTTCAGCAGTTCTGTGATTATATATGAATTGGAAACAGGAGATAAAGAACGTTTTCGTCAACTGCTTGTTAATAAAATTCTTGCCACAAGTAAACAATTACCTCAGAGTTTCTTTGGGCTTGGGGACTTGTTAGATCAATCTTGGGCAGCAATGACAAAAGATGACCGAGAATTAGCCGCTGGATTGCTGGAAATTCGTTCAGTTACACCCCAACGTTTGGCGAATACACCCCATTTGTTTGTTTTGGGCACAACCTTAGAACTTGCAACGCTTCCAGAAGAAGCTAGACCGAGTAAACCTGCTCAAAGTGCGATCGCTCTCTGTCGCGCTCAAATTAACACTATATCTCGCACCGCTAACGCACGGGAATTTATAACAGCTGTGGTTCAAGAAACTGGCAATGATATTATAGAAATTATTGCTAATAGCCAAGTATAAAAATCTAATTCTAATAAAAAACGAAGTTAGCAGGAATTAGAAAAAGACTACTTCGCAAGTCGAACAAACAGGCGATCGCACAACAAATACAACAAATTGACGAAAACTTAGAGCCGTCATCAGACACAAAAATGAATGATGAAAACTTACAGCAAATTAACCAAAGGCAAATCAAAAAAATAAAATCTAAAATTCAAGCTGTAGCCAAATGGTCTCGCTCTCCACAAGCTGCAAAAACGGCAAATGTTTTAGCGATCGCTTTAGACCCAAAAAACTGGAGCCGAATTAAAAACATCAGGTCTAAACTTCAATCTGTGGCTGAATGGTCTCGTGAGCTTGAGTTAAAAAGTATTATTTAATCCTGAAAATTAGTTTAATTTTTGGCATCGCCACAGTAAGTTCGCTGATTTCAACTAAATTACTGAGCAAATATGGGAATTTATTTCGCTTTAACTGGTTACTTAAAACTGCTTAAAAGGATTTAATATGAAATCAGCTAACCCCACATTTGGACTTGTATTAACTGGTGGCGGTGCTAAAGGAGCTTATCAAGTCGGTGCGTTGAAATATATTGCCGAACTTGGTCTAGAACCCCAAATCATTGCTGGAACTAGCATTGGCGCTCTCAATGGTGCTGTTTTGTCATCCTATCATTCTTTCCCCAATGCAGTGCAGCGCCTCAATCAACTTTGGGATCAGCTAGCTGAAGCTGGAATTTTACGCCCTAACACAGGTGCAGTTCTCCGGACACTCAGTTATACGGCTCAGACTTTTGTGCCAAAACTGCGGGAATGGATGCTCGATTTCTTGCTGAAAGAAGGGCTATTAAAAGACTCGACTGCCATCTTTGACCCTGCTCCCATTGAACAGCTGTTGCGCCAAGCAGTCAACCCAGCCGAACTGCGACGCGGAATTGAGCTATGGGTTACAGTCTTTCCTTCGTTGAAAATTCCTGGTTTAGGCTACGACTGGCTGATTGATTTTGTTCGCGCTCGAACTGGGACAGATGCTCACTGGCTTTGTGTACAGGATTTTCCAGATGATGAAATTCTCTACAATTTACTTTTAGCGAGTGCAGCCCTTCCCTTGGCATTTCCCAGCCGAGAAGTAAATGGGCAATTTTATATAGATGGGGGTTTGGCTGATAATGTCCCTTTGAGAGCTTTGGCTGCGCGTGGCTGTGAAAATGTAATTGTGATTCACTTGAAAAACGGATCTGCGTGGAACCGCCACGATTTTTCAGAGCAAACCATCATCGAAATCAGACCTGAACAGCTAATTAACAAGTCTGATACACCACTCATCGGTTTAATTGATAGTTGGCTTGACTTTAGTGCTGAACGCATCACCGAACTGAAAAGGCGTGGATATGAAGATGCAAAGCGTTGTCTAGCTCCGATTATCCATACTTTTAAGGCAGTTCAAAATCAGCGTCAATCTCATGATTGGCTGGTTAATTCAACCCAACGTCTTTTAAATGACCCTCTTTTGTGACTGACTTTTCACCGGATATCGAAAAGGGGGCAGGATGTTAGGTTTTGAGTCTTCCTACACTCCACACCCCCACAGCCCTACCCCGTTTCTTTTTAAATTCGGAAAGCCTCTGCGACACGAGTGCGCTTACTCTGTGTTCCTCTGCGTTTAAAAACGCGCTCTATTTTACGCAAAGCTCTTTCAACGCCTTTCCCAAATATTCATACTGTTCTGGTGTATTGTAAATTTGCGCCGAAACCCTTACCAGTAACTTCGGTTTTTCCTGCCACGGAACCACTTGCACTTGAATTCCAAATCTATCAAATAATTCATCGCGCAAAGACATAAAATTGCGACTTTCCAACACTTCTGGCATCGGAACAACCGCCATAGAACCAATCATCTCATCTGGACACGGCATCGACACGTTCAACGCTTCACAAAGTAACTGTCTTGCTTGCAATGCTAGCTGATGATTTCGCTGCCTTAATTCATTCCACCCACCAGGTAACAGAGAACCCATAAAAGCGATCGCTTCCGGAACGCACATATAAGCAGTAGGATCGTCTGTACCCATCCAATCAAATTCCAACTGAAAGCGTGATTTATCAGTTCGTGGTGAGTTTGCACCGTGGCTAATTGTCAGCGGACGAATTTCTGGCTGTTTATCGCGTCGTACATACAAAAAAGCTGCTCCCTTCGGCGCACACAGCCACTTATGACAATTCCCAGTGTAATAAGTCGCCCCAATTTCTAATAAATTTAAAGGAAGCATTCCCGGTGCGTGGGCACCATCTACAAGCGTATCCACACCACGTTGTTGCAACTGTTTCACCAACTGCTGAAGCGGGAAAATTAACCCAGTCTGGCTGGTAACATGATCTAAAAGTGCTAATCGCGTTTTTGGCGAAACCTGCTCAATTACCGCGTCTAATATTTCCTGAGGCGATTCTATCGGAAAAGGAATCTTTGCCACCACCACCCGCGCGCCAGTGCGACTAGCGATAAAATCTAAAGCATTACGGCAAGCATTGTACTCGTGGTTAGTTGTGAGAATTTCATCCTCAGGATGAAAGACAAGCGATCGCAACACCGAATTTACACCAGTCGTCGCATTTGGAACAAATACCAAATCTTCGGCATCCCCACCCACAAATTCCGCGAGTTTCTTCCTTGCCTCATCTAGCAATGCTTCCCACTCCCTGCCAAAAAAGCGCAAAGGTTCATGTTCTAGCTGTTCGCGCAGTCGTTGTTGCGCTTCCAACACAGTCCTTGGACAAGCACCAAACGAACCATGATTGAGAAACGTCACCGATGTGTCAAGCGACCAGAACTGCTGAAAGCTTGAGGATTGAAGTTTGAAATTTTTTCTTTCATCCTTCATCCTTCATCTTTCACCTTTTACTTAACTCCCCAGGCCGGATTCGAACCAGCGACCAATCGATTAACAGTCGATCGCTCTACCACTGAGCTACTGAGGATCACAATTTCTTATAGTAAGGGTAAAGATAGGATTTGGCAAGTACCTTCTTTAAAATTTTTCCAAAAAACTTTTTTTAGATACTTAAGCCCATAATCCTTTCAATCCAAACCCAATGACCGAGGTCACTTTGCCATAAATTCATGCTACTATTTAATTTATTCCCATTCGCAATTCCGCCAGACGCTGCCGCGCTTTGGGGTCAATGGAATTTGCGAGAAATCTAGTTTTAGGTTGTTTCCTTGTTTGAGACTTTTGCCGCGATCGACACACGGTGGCTTCCACTTCCCAACATAGTTTTTGAGCAGACATCCACTCAGCACCATAACCTAGTACCATCAGCTGTTGTGCGCGATCTGATGTGGCAACAATTACGCGAGAAATCAAAGACTGTGCTAATGAGGAGCGTAAAGACGCACAGCTTTTCTCAATGTACGTATCAGCAGTCTGTCCAAAATCAGTGTAATGAACTGATAAAAGCTCTGTAATAGCTTCTTTATTACTACAGGAATTTTGATATTGGGCATCAAACACGATTTGAGTGTCATAACCCTCAAAAGCGGTGTAACTAACTAAAGCTTCAATCAATTCACCGCGTGCTGCCTCTAATCCATAATGGTCACGGGTTTTTTTCAGGCAGGACCAAGCGCCAATTATATTGTAGCCGTCCACTAACAAAACGGCTGGAAGTAAGGAGGGGGGCATGGTTTTTAATCACAATTATCTAGAGTTAACAAAATTCATTCATAACTTTTATAGTAATTGAAGCACTGGTTGTAACACTATGTTACAGAAAACAAAACATGTAGATTAATTGTGTAAAGTAGCTGCCTTAACTGAAAACGCGCCTTTTTACAGGCGCGTTGCAGTTGTTTGTAATTACTAATTAATTATTAGCTTGAGATAAAAGAAAGCTGGACAAGTGGGTGTTAAGAGGCTTCGTTGTGTACCTCCATCAAACGTTTTTTCAAACGTGGGGCTTCACCTTTATCCACTAGAGAGCCTTTTTCTAACAAGAAAGCGCCATCACAGTAATTTAACTCATCTAAGCGATGCGTTACCCAAAGAGCCGTCATATTGCGACTTTTGACTAGGTGGCGTACTTGAGCTACCAAGTCTAGTTGGCTATCTGGATCGAGTAAAGCAGTTGGTTCATCTAATAGTAAGACCTCACAGCGACGAGCGATCGCACCAGCAATTGCCACTCGCTGCTTCTGCCCACCACTCAAAGCATAGATGGGACGCCGTTGCAGTGCAAGCAAATTCACTGCTTCCAGCGCTTCCTCAACCCTTGCTCTGACTATTTTTGGCGGCAATTTTTCTTCCACCAGTCCAAAAGCCACATCTGCACCAACAGTTGGCATCACCAATTGATGATCCGGATTTTGGAAGACAAAGCCAACGGGATGCAAAACCCGAATTTCCCCAGACTGAGGTCCTAATAACCCCGCAAGTAATCTGAGTAAAGTTGATTTTCCACTGCCATTAGTACCCAAAAGCATCCAAAATGCACCTTTAGGTACTTCTAGAGAGCAAGATTTGATTACTTTCTCTCCATTAGTCCAACTGAAGTTTAAATCTTTTACCTCAATGCCCAGTTCCGCCATTTTTATACCGCCGATGGCTTACTCAGCGGCTAGGGCGAAGAAACCAGGTGGTCTAGCACCACCAGCAGCTACACCATCTTTCTGAGATATTTGCACCCCAGAAATTTCACTACCACGGACAGCGATTTTTTTCTCTGTCTTGCCCTCGCATATTAGTTCCACAATATCAGGGTTACCAGAGCGCATTGCTGCCAAAATCAGCTGATAGATAGCTTCAGCATCCTCAGATGTCTTACGTTGTACTGATACGGGGAAAGGTGTATTTCTTAAGGTTAAGTCGATTGTGAACATGAGTCCCAAGAGTCAAATTTAACTGTAGCAATCATTCTAGCGTCTGCCAGCCTGTACTAGGGAATCGGGAATCCGGACTAGGAAGAACTCCTGACTCCTGATTTACGACTTAATTCTGTCTAAATATTAAATTAGATTAAAATTTGTGTAGAAAAATAAGAAATGTAGTTATAGAATAATGAGAGACAGTAAAAAATTGTAAACTGGATTAATAACCCAGCTTATGCTTTGTCTTATAGATGGCAGTAAAAAAGCAATCTATAGGCAGAAAAAAACCTGAACTTATAAACTTTTGGAGATTTCTTGTAATGACCATCGCAGTAGGACGCGCCCCCAGTAGAGGGTGGTTTGACGTACTAGACGACTGGTTGAAGCGCGATCGCTTTGTATTCGTAGGTTGGTCAGGGATATTATTATTCCCAACAGCCTTCCTAGCATTAGGCGGTTGGCTAACCGGTACAACATTCGTCACCTCATGGTACACCCACGGATTAGCCTCATCATACCTGGAAGGTTGTAACTTCCTGACAGTAGCAGTATCGACCCCAGCAGATAGCTTGGGACACTCGTTATTGTTGCTGTGGGGACCAGAAGCACAAGGCGACTTTACGCGTTGGTTTCAGTTAGGTGGATTGTGGGCATTTGTCGCATTACACGGAGCCTTTGCTTTAATTGGCTTCATGTTGCGTCAATTTGAAATCGCTCGCCTAGTAGGGATTCGTCCTTACAACGCGATCGCGTTTTCTGCTCCCATCGCTGTATTCGTCAGCGTATTTTTGATGTACCCCTTGGGACAATCGTCCTGGTTCTTTGCACCGAGCTTTGGTGTAGCGGCAATTTTCCGCTTCATCTTGTTCATCCAAGGCTTCCATAACTTTACCCTCAACCCCTTCCACATGATGGGCGTAGCTGGTGTATTGGGTGGAGCATTACTGTGCGCGATTCACGGTGCAACAGTCGAAAATACATTGTTTGAAGATGGCGACGGTGCAAACACCTTCCGTGCCTTCAACCCGACTCAATCAGAAGAAACCTACTCAATGGTGACAGCAAACCGTTTCTGGTCACAGATATTCGGTATTGCTTTCTCCAACAAGCGTTGGCTGCACTTCTTCATGTTGTTTGTCCCGGTCACAGGCTTGTGGATGGCAGCAATTGGAATTGTTGGTTTGGCGCTGAACCTGCGGGCTTATGACTTCGTATCGCAAGAATTGCGTGCGGCAGAAGACCCAGAGTTTGAAACATTCTATACCAAGAACATTTTGTTGAACGAGGGTATCCGCGCTTGGATGGCTCCTCAAGATCAACCTCACGAACAATTTGTCTTCCCTGAAGAAGTACTACCACGTGGTAACGCTCTGTAAGGATCAATGATGCATTAATTAATCTGCATTTAGCATTCATCATTTATCCCCCGCCTTTTTTGGTGGGGGTTTTTTTATTCATCGTCAATATCCATAATCCATGTGTTATATTGATTGAAGGTGTAAAAACCCAGAGCGAAATGCTCTGCCTTTTTGAAAATAAGACCACTTAGGCAACAAGGAGGTGATGCCCATGATAGAAAGTAGTATACGCATGGGTCATCAGGTTGCAGTTAGCCGGCTGTGTGCCGGGGCTGTTCTCTAAAAGTTAGCCTTAGTTCTCTTGAGAGACTAAGTTAGCTCAAGTAGCAAGGCTCGCTCGGAGTTCCTTCCGGCAGTCTGGTTGCAACCTGAAGACCCGCTAGACCGCCCTCAATTAGGTCATCTGATCTAATCGAGGGCGGATAGTTTTTTAAGGGTGTTTTTTAAGCTTTTTCAGAAACTGTGGATCAGAAAAATCTAGAATAATCAGGTTTTATCTAGCAATGGCGCAACTACTGAGCGAAGCAGAGATTCAACAACGAGCAAGCGTTCTTAATGGCTGGACAGTAGACAATTCCAGGTTGGAGTGTACCCGCAAGTTTAAGGATTTTATTCAGGCAATTGAGTTTGTAAATCAACTTGTAGAGCCTGCTGAGTCGGCAGGACATCATCCAGATATAGAGGTTTCTTACAACAAAGTTAAGATTGCCCTCACAACACATGATGCAGGTGGGTTGACAGAGAAAGACTTTCAATTGGCAGAGGTAATTTCCCAAATTCGGTAAATTCCTTCACCCTTACAACAATAAAGACGCAAATGAAGCTCTCCCATATATAAGTGATAAATTCCTATCGCCGTGCATGTGTGACAGTTTATGAGGCGATCCGTCCTACCTTGTCAGATGAGTCAAATGTTTTATAATACCAAAGTATAAGGGTATGTTTTTGCATTAAGTTAATCACATCAATTTTTATATAAAATTAATCAGTTATTAGCTTGGCAAAAACTAGAATTGTAGTGGTGACAATTAAGCCTCATATAAAAGGTTTAAAAAGGATGTCGCATTTTCCGGAATAAGTGCAACAAACAAGGTTATCTATACAAGGTGTGAGGAAAAGAGGAAAAATGTCTAATTTATTGTGGAAATCCTTGGTGGTTAGTCCAGCGGTTTTAGGAGCAACGTTGTTAGTTTCAGCAACAGCGATCGCAGCTCCAACTACAACCACCCAGAAGGCTATTCAGACAGAAACATTACAAACTGAAAAATCACAAGCTCCTTCAACAGAAGCATTACAAGCCGATAAACTAGAAGTTGTACCAACAGTAGATAAATTAGAAGCTTCGATAAATACTTCTAAAGGTATAGTATTCCCAACTGCCGCTACTCAAGTTGCCCAAAAACCAGAGGTAGCTCAAGTACAAAAGAGTACAGTATTTTCAACATCTACCGCCACTACAGTTGCTAAAAAGCCACAAGTATTGGCTCAAGTACAACAAGTACAACAACAAACTCAAGTTAACACTCTAGATCAAGTTAACAAGTACAGCAACGAAGGTAAGAACGGTAATTCTCAAGCTCAAGTGACATCGGTTTCCCAGTTTTCGGACGTACAACCGACAGACTGGGCATTCCAAGCGTTACAGTCCTTGGTTGAGCGTTACGGTTGTATCGCAGGTTATCCAAATGGAACCTATCGCGGGAACCGTGCTTTAACCCGTTATGAATTTGCCGCTGGTTTAAATGCTTGTTTGGATCGCGTTAACGAATTGATCGCCACAGCAACAGCTGACTTGGTGACAAAAGAGGATTTGGCAACCTTACAGCGTTTGCAAGAAGAGTTTTCCGCAGAACTGGCAACTCTACGTGGACGTGTGGATGCGTTAGAAGCCCGGGCTGCTGAATTAGAGTCAAATCAATTCTCTACCACTACTAAGTTAGTGGGTGAAGCAATATTCGCCCTCACTGATGCTTTTGGCGATCAAGCTGGCGATAATAACAACACTGTCTTCCAAGAAAGAGTACGTTTAGACTTGCAAACCAGCTTCACGGGTAGAGACATTTTACACACCCGTCTCGCCACTGGTAATGCAGGAAGATTGAACTTAGGTGCTGACAGAGACGTTAACGGAAACGGAACTATAGAAGCTTCAGAGCGTAGTGCTGAAGGTCTTCAAACCTTTAACATCACCGGAAATGAAAGCAACAATAACGGTGTCGTTTTAGACTGGTTGGCGTATTACGTTCCCGTAGGACCTGCTAGACTTTACGTTGCAGCTACCGGTGGTGTTCATAGCGATTATGCAGCTACTGTCAACCCTTACTTTGAGGACTACGACGGCGGTAATGGCGCTCTAACTGCATTCGGTTCGGAAAACCCCATCTTCCGGATTGGTGGTGGCGCAGGTGCAGCCCTAAACTTCAACTTTGGTAGAGGCGGTGGTATCCTGAAACCAAGCGCACTAACTATAGGTTACTTGGGATCTGAAGCAAATAACCCTAATGGTGGTTCAGGTGTATTCAATGGCAATTATGCTGCTCTAGGACAGTTGAACTTTAACTTGGGCGATCGCATCGCCTTAGCTGCAACCTACGTCCACGGCTACCACGGCGCTGGTAGTGCTTTATTTGATGCAGGTGGATTCCAAGGACAAAACGTTCCTTTAGTAGGTACTTCACAAGCCAACGCTCTGAGCGCTGTAAACGCATCTTCAAGTAACTCCTACGGTCTGTCAGCAGCCGTTAGACCAAGCGACAAACTGTCTATCAGCGGCTTTGTGTCTTACCACGATGTCAGTGGTTTCGGTTCAAATGATGATTTTGAAGCTTTCAGCTACGGAGCCGGCATAGCCTTACCTGACTTTGGTAAGAAGGGTAACGTTTTAGGTATCTTCGGTGGTGCACAACCCTATGCCTTGGGTCGTACGGGTCGTGGTTCTAGAGATATTCCTTATCAAGTTGAAGGTTTCTACAAGTATCGCGTGTCTGATAACGTTTCCATCACCCCTGGTGTAATTTGGTTGACCTCTCCTGGTCAAAACAGCGATAACGATGATGCGTTTATCGGTACTCTCAGAACAACATTCACGTTCTAGAACATTGACAATCTGACTACAATTTAACACCCTATTCGTCCCCGCCCTCAAGCGGGGTTTTTTATTCGTAGTCAGCGCTTCAACCCTAAATCAGTGACTACAAACTATCAAACCCCAGTGGAGAACCGGAGTATACTAGAAAAAGGATGAACTATGAAGTATAAAGGATGAAAAATCTTTAGCTTCAGCATTCATCCTTTATACTTCATCCTTTATTACAGCCTGTGGAACTATCGTGTAAATCAGAATACGCAATTCTTGCCTTATTAGAATTGGCAATTCATTACCAAAGCGGCGAACCGCAGCAAATTCGCACCATTGCGGCACAACAAAATATACCCGATCGCTATCTAGAACAGCTCCTAGCAACTTTGAGACGTGGAGGTATAGTCAAAAGCCAACGCGGATCAAAAGGAGGCTATATACTGTCGCGAGAACCTTGGAAAATAACAATTTTTGAGGTTATGGGATGTTTGGAAGGGTTAGATGTGCGGACGTGTGATGAAGATGTTCAGCCAAAAACTGTTGACAGTGGTGTTATAGAAGATATCTGGCAAGAAGCACGTCAAGCAGCAAATGCAGTTTTACAAAAATACACGCTTCAGGATCTCCGTGAAAAACGAGATGCACGGCGGCAGTTGGATATCATGTACTACATTTAGTCAATGGTCAATAGTCAATAGGGAAGAACTTTTGACTGTTGACTGACTAATTACTAATAACTAAGGAAAAATGTTAGACTCCCAAAGGATGAAATGAAAATCTAATAACGACATGCGAAAAAGACAAAGCGCACTACAACTGGCTTAGTAGGCGAATAAATTCGTTATATTGAGAAGATATGTGACGGTAGAATCGCGGTGCTAGGTATTGATGAGCGAAAATGCGGTGTCGCTGTGCCTTCCGCATTACTGGGGTGTCACGGATATGCGTCTGTGGGCTTTATGTTTTCAACACTGTAAAATTATCATAGATGAAGTGATTACCTTAACCGACTAAGCGATCGCCTGCGATCAGCGTTTAGCAATAAAACAAAAGCTATTATCTGGCATTTACAGTGGTGAGCGTGTGTACAGCAATTGTGCCGCCCAACGACCATAAAATCAAGGGCGGTGGATTGTCATGATTCAACCCAGTTTTGGAGATAGGTATTTGAATATGCCCTTGTTGCAACACTTAGAGCCAAGCATTAGCAGCTAGCATTAGCTAAGAATAAATTGGAGTAATGGCATCTAACTACTACGAAACTCTTAAAGTAAGTCCGAATGCAAGCCAAGCGGAAATTAAGCAGGCTTATCGCCGCTTGGTGAAATTATTTCATCCGGATACTAATCAACAAACAGCAGACCGCGAGCAGATTATACACATTAATGCAGCATACGAGGTTTTAGGCGACGCACAAAGTCGCCTAAATTATGACCAAAAACTGCGCGACAAGTCCAAAAAATCTCAGGGCGATCGCCAACAGCGGACAGCTGCTGCTCAAGAACGTCACAAAGCAGCAAGGCGAACCGGACGCGATGTTGATGACCAAATTGAGGCATGGCTCCACTTAGTTTATCAACCTGTCAATCGCTTAGTTAGTGGCATTCTCGATTCTTTAGAAGACCAAATTGACCAACTAGCCGCCGATCCCTTTGATGATGAACTGTTAGAAGAATTTCAGGATTACTTAAACACCTGTCGAAATGACCTTAAGCAGGCGCAAATTAGTTTTCGTTCTCTACCAAATCCCCCAAGTTTAGCAAGAGCTGCGGCTCACCTTTACTACAGCCTGAATCGTATCGCCGATGGGCTTGACGAGTTAGAATTTTTCCCTTTGAACTACGATGAGCATTATCTGCACACCGGGCACGAAATGTTCCGTATCGCCACGAGATTGCACCGTGAGGCGCAAGAATCTATAGATATATATGTATAGGGTTAGTGGTTGCTCATTAGTTATTAGTTGTTGCTTAAAGACAAAGGACAAAGGAATTAGTTTATCCTGGAAAGAGTGAAAGTTAAGAAATTTTAAATTCTGCTGACAGGATACTCATGCAATGCATTGTTAATCGCCGCGCTCAGTTTTCGGCAAGTCATCGGTATTGGTTACCAGAACTGAGTGAAGCAGAGAATATTGATAAATTTGGCGCTTGCTCGCGATTTCCCGGACATGGACATAATTATGTTTTATTTGTCTCCCTAGCTGGGGAATTAGATGAATATGGCATGGTGCTGAATTTGTCTGATGTGAAACACGTAATTAAGCGGGAAGTCACAAGCCAACTAGACTTTTCTTATCTCAACGATGTGTGGACAGAATTTCAACAAACTCTGCCCACTACAGAGAATATCGCACGAGTTATCTGGCAGCGGTTAGCACCCCACTTGCCTATAGTCCGCGTGCAGTTGTTTGAACATCCCGAACTTTGGGCAGATTATATGGGAAACTCAATGGAAGCTTACCTCACTATCAGCACACATTTTAGCGCCGCTCACAGATTGGCTGACCCTAAACTCAGCGACACAGAAAACGCGGAGATTTACGGTAAATGCGCTCGTCCTCACGGTCACGGACACAACTACCATTTAGAAGTCACCGTCAAAGGAGAAATTGACCCGCGCACTGGGATGATTGTGGATTTAGGTGCTCTGAATCAAGTGATAGAAGATTACGTTGTCGAGCCTTTTGACCACACCTTTTTAAACAAAGATATTTCTTACTTTGGCGAAGTAGTTCCCACTGCTGAGAATATCGCACTTTACATCAATAATTTGTTGCGATCGCCTATTCAGGAATTGGGAGCAAAGCTTTACAAAGTTAAACTCATCGAGAGTCCGAATAACTCCTGTGAAATCTACTGCACTGAGTCCGAATCAAACTCAGCCAGTGCGCTACAAAATCAGCCAGTTTTAACGCGTGTGTAGCTCATATTACATATAAATTCAAAAATTAATTAGGGCAGACATCTTATCTGCCCTTTTTATATTTGACTATAAATTAATACTAGTTAGATACCCACCATACAATTATTGGGTTAGCAATATCAATTAAAAGCCAAAACAATATCAATCTATTTACATCATCGAAATAAATATCAAAGCTGTCAAAGGATTTATTATTGCATACAATCATTTTTTATCGCATTCTAGTCTCTTATACAGCGATTTTAAAATGAAGGTATCATATGTGCTGTGGTCATCAAACCTCTACAGCAGAGCGTGCTCTGAAAAATGAAACCTCCTGTTAAATATTTTCTAATTTATCAAGAAACTATACTTAAACCAATCTTAACCATCTCTTTGTCAATCTCTTTCTATGGAGAGATTTTAAAACACATATTATCTTTACAATAGGAACAGAGTTGATTAAAACGTTATTTAGGTTAGATAAATAACGAATCATCATGTCATCAATATGTTTATCTGATTTGGAAAGAAATGTATTGATGTGATGAATAAATGTTCAACAATAGTTTTTGCAAGGTTTTTGGGTGCTTCTAAGTAGTTTTTGTTAGTTAACTTACCATGTATTTGGGTGTGGTCATATTTTCGTTGCAGGGAAAAAATACTAACAAATTTAAAGATTTTGTTGTGAAAGTACAATAATTTTGAATTTTTTCAATCTAAGATCATCAATGTATCAAAACATTCCTACTGGCAAGTAACTTTAAGGAACTAAGAATATGCCATCCAAAATTGATTACCAAAATTCTCTAGTTAGCGTCATCATACCTACTTACAATCGTCCAAAATATCTCAAGCAAGCGATTGAAAGTGCTGTCAAGCAAACTTATAAAAACATTGAAATTATTGTCTCTGATGATTGTAGTCCCGAAAGTCCACAAAAAATCGTTGATTCTTTTAACGATCCACGAATTCGATTACGGCGTAATTCCAAGAATTTAGGAATCTCGCGGAATGTTATTGCTGCATATAAAGAGGCACGCGGGAAATATGTTGCCAGTCTTAACGACGACGATATGTGGAACGAGGACTTTTTAGAAAAGCTTGTACCGCAGCTTGAAGGTAATCCAAATTTGGTCTTAGCTTTTAGCGACCACTACATCATAAATCCCGAAAGCAAGATTGATGATGTGGCAACACAGGAGAATACCCAGTACTGGAAGCGAGACCAGCTAAAAGAAGGAGTTTACCAACCTTTTTATGAAATAGGTTTAGTTCAGCAAGCTGTACCATGTGCAGTAGCTACAGTTATCCGCAAAGATGCTATTGAATGGAACGATTTTGTGCCGGAAATGGGACCTTTTTGGGATCTGTACTTAACATACCTTGCTTGCCGCACTGGTGGTGGAGCATATTATTCTCCTGAAAGACTAACTAGATACCGCGTGCATACCGAATCAGTAACGGCATCTAGTGGCGGCAAAAACGCCTATGATAAGATTCGGGCGAGTAAAGCTGGTATTTTTTGCAACCGTCAGTTTATGGAAGATCAGCGACTACAAGATTTTAAGAATTACTTCCGGGAGAAATGGTTACACGCGCATACCACTTTGGCTATTGGCTTATTGCGAGCTGAACAAGTAACTGAAGCAAGACCAGTACTTTTACAAGCTTTGAGACAACAAAAATTTAACCTGCGAACCATAGTAGCATTGGCGCTCTCATTTACTCCTCAACCATTAGCACGTAGATTGCTAACTAATTGAAATATTGCCGTCGCGCTGAACGTCTTAAATAGCGATAAATTAGCCACGCTATCAATCCGAAAATTAGACTGAGCAGGAAGCGGGGAAATATAAACCACAAAATATCAGGGTAAAAAAGCTGTGATGGACTTAAGGGACTGAGAATTCTTACCATCAAGAAAAGCCCAAAAATAGCATTTCCACCTATCATTAGGGCAAACAGCGCTAAACCCCGTTGCCAGTTACGAAGCTTAGGTGTATAGCCAGAAATCAGGGTAATCGGTGGTTTAGTTTGCACTTTTCGCAATAATTGCTCTAATCGCCAAAACATCCACACTAGAAACGGAAACAAACCATAGCTGAGGAAGCTTAACGGTGCTGGGTAACGCCAAGCACTAGATAGAAGATTCACTAAGGCATGACAAATTACTGAATTTAGCCAAGCGCTGGGAATAACTTTTTTGTATCGAGATAAACGAACATATGAGCCAATAAATATTCCTAAAGCATAACCCCAAGGTGCTGAGAACAAAGCGTGGACTGGCGTACCGATGCTACGCTCAAAAATTGATGCCGTGCCATTGTAAAGGTAAATCCAGTTTTCTTCAGCAGCGAATCCAAGGGCAACAGCTATAGTGAAGAGAAAAATGCTACTGGCTCGTAATTCATACTTACGTTTAAAATAGCAAGTTGGGGTAACAACCGCTGCTAACTTGCAGCTTTCTTCTATTGGACCAATCTCCACAAGCTGCCGCAGGGCGACACCAGGAAGGGATTTATTCATCTGCTGCCAGTCTACAATCGAGTTGGCTACAGTTTCAAAAACCCATTCTAAGCCCAGAGCGATGAAACCAGATATTGCCCCGATGATAAAGAACAATAGTAGCCTTAGCAAAGATGGGGCAGTGGTGACACGGTAATAGTAATAGGCAAGAAGCAGCAGTGGTGGTATAACGGCACACAGCAGTACAGATAAATCAACCACTCACCTGAGCAATTACGGTACGGTGACGGGGAGTGTTGCGAGTGATAGTAGGTGCATTAAAACCTGCGTCAATCAGAGTTTGTTCAATGTCTAAAGCAAAATATTCGTCTAAATACGGTTCAGTACTTTTGAGTAGTGTCAAGATGTAAGGTGGCATCTGAGAGTAGATTTCCGATTTGGGATTCATATCCATGATTGCTAAGTGTCCACCTGGACGCAGCAGACGCCGCGCTTCTGCAAAAATCTCTTTGGTCGCTGATTGGGGCAATTCATGGCACATCAGGAAAATCGAGATTAAATCAAAGGATGCATCTGATAGTCCAGTTGATTCAGCTGCCGCATTAACCCAGTTAATTTTACAATTGTGTTGCTGTTCTCGGTAGTGAGCAACGGCTAAAAAGTAGGGAGATAAGTCTAAGCCTGTGATTTTGGCTTGGGGATAAATCTTTTGTAGGGCAAAGGTACTCAAACCCACGCTGCACCCCATGTCTAGGATGTCTTGCGGTTCATGGGGAATTTGTGCTTTGAGGATATCGTGATATGAGGCACGCAATTTTGGATCGCCTTCCGCTTGGGCACCCTGCCAAATTTTCGAGTGGACAGCGTAAGCAGCGGGTTCTACTTCAAAAGCCGCTTGCCAGCTGAGATTTCCGGTTTCGTAAGCGTGGAATGAGGTGAGGTAATATTCTGGGTAAGAAAGCTGGGGATTTTGGACTTTAGCCAAATCGCTTTCCCAATCACGCGCTTTTAATGTCTCTACTTCTTTTGTCCAAGATACGCCCATTTTTTCAGAGCGTTTGATCATCATTTGTCTGGCTTGGTGTTTGGCTAGGTTGTATAGGGGCTTAATTCCTAGGATGCCATTCACCAAACGGGAAGTTAAGTCAGGAGAAGTTTTTACACCAGCAGTCATAGGTAAAGTTTGTCTAACTATTTTTCTACTTTTGGCATCATAGAAGCCTATTTACCATAATGACAATCCGTAATGGGGAATGGGGAGAGGGGGGGATGGGGGGAGTAGAATAAAGTTTTTTACTTTGTAGGGGGGTTCCAATGCCCATTGTCCTATGCCCAATGCCCAATGCCCCATGCCCTATTTAGCGGTTTTTGGTTTGAGCGCTAACAACATTTCGACTTGAGAGGTCGATTTGTCGAGGCTAGTAGCAGTTACACCGAGTCCACGAATTGAACTTAGAATAGCACTCGCTTCTGGCGGCATAGCTTGACCTTGGACGGCGAAACGATTTACTAAAGAAACGGTTTTGTCCATATCTAGGTAGAGGAAGCCACCGTTAGGTTTTTGTAAAGAATTGGTAACGGCTTTAAAGTTGTCGCTGTTGTCGAGAGATTGATTTTTGGGTTCGGCGATCGCCTCAGCTATCGGACCACCTAACGCCATAAATACGGTATCTTGATCTAGCCAACCATGTGCTAACAACGCACCTTGTTGGGGAATTTGCCATTCAGTTATATCTTTACCGCTGATATTTCTTTGAGCGACGTTGATTTTTTGGGTTTTGGCGAGGTTATCTAATTTCGCGAAGGTGGATTCAGCGGTTTTGCGATCGCTTGTGTCAAATACAAATACTCCGCCAACACCAAGTTGCGCTAATATACCTTGATTAGAGGGAATCGCAGCAAAACCAAATTCCCCATTCATCCACCCGAAAATATCTTTATCTAAGTCAAAATTTACCGCTTTGAGCTGTCCGCGGGCTTGTTCGACTACTTGCTTAAATTGCGGATAATCTTTTGACTGTTCAACTACTGCTGACCACCAACTGCTGATCCCTTGCCCGTTAATTAGTGCTAAAGTATCACCGGGAAAGTTCGCTACTACTTTCGCCGCAGTATTTTGATACTGAAATTTGCTCAGTTGCGGATCTAAATTGGCGATCGCTTTCATCCGCACTCCCGCATCATCAATACCAATATCCGCTACCATCGATTTCACCTGCTTCAACTGCTTCAGAGTTTCTGGAGGTATTGTTGTAGTTTGCGAATTTGTCGCTATTAATTGCTGTACCATCCCGCCATAGTCAGGTACGTAAATTTTTGCCACAGTATTTTTTACATCTACATTTTTCGCGAAAACGCTGTTTGCGCCTTCTTTACTTACAAAAGATGGTTGTCCTTTATACGTATCGATTGAATTTTCTACAGTTTGCTTTTCCGGAGCTAGTACCACATAAGTATTATTTAAAACTGTACTGTATGAGGGTTTACCCTTACCTATAGTTTCAGTAATTTTTTCGCCTTTGTAGTCAATTTCTTTTGTAGTTACCCCTTTTTCTTGCTTTAATTTTTTAGCAAAATTTAACGCAGCAAGCTTATCCTTAATTCCCACCACCATCAAAATATTCGGTTCTCGTCTCAGTGGGGGAGCATTTGGAGTCGAGTTGGCTGAAGAAGTTGGTGGTAGCATAGCAATCATCACACCACCTACCCAAGGCTTCAAATCTTTTTCATAAGAAATATTACTTTCAGTAAGCAGATTCTTATTTAAGCTATCCAGACCTTTTGCGACTATTTTTTGTGCTTCTGGAGTGCCAAATTGCTGTAACTTCGCCCAAGCTTGAGGATCGGTAGATATATAAGTTGCAATAAATGCTTTGGAAGGAACTATTTTAGCACTTGCCAAAGCACCTGAACTATCGCCAAACGGTCCTTTTAGATACATGTAAGCTGCTATACTTCCTGTCACAATTACAGCAGCGCCAAGAGCAGGAATTAAAAATTTTGATTTACTTTCGGGCATTGATGTTATCCTCTTTTCCTCAAATTGTTACTGAGGCTTGTATAAGCGTCATGGTGGAGTTTGCGGATTTATTATTCTTCGGTATATATGTATCAATTTTTACCAAAAACTTTACTAATTCCAAAAACTTGGCATTGTAGATTGCTTGCTAAATTACTTCAATGGGGTGAGGAATGAATCCGTAAATGGTATGTTGTATATTCCCAAGAAATTAAACCGATCGCTACAGGTTCGCTATTCTAAGCTATAAAAATGCTTAAGAGTATTGACAACGGGTAAGCGATCGAGCATAAAGCGCTCTTGATACGATGTCAAACGAGTGCGATCAGGTCAAAGTGCATTTATTGAAGACAGATTCGAGAGGGAAACCTTCTACGGAACTGTCCTCCTCAACTAAGAACCCAGACTGCTGTGTTGACTTGGACAAAAAACACTCATATCGCTATTTGTCTTATCTAGATTCCCTAAGAGTTTTCAGGATTACAAGGTTAGTAAGCATCAATGTTGCAGTTTTATTTTGACGCCGAGAATAATCACCACAGATCTTTTGAGTTACCAGGGGCAAAACCACACTATAACCCCGATCGCCCAGGACAGGTAGAGCATATCTATCTAGACCTCAGCTTGGATATTTCTAACCAAAGTTACAACGGTAGTTGTACCATTCGCTTATTACCGATTTGCAATGGCGTTGATCGCTTGACTTTGGATGCGGTCAATTTGAACATAAAATCTGTCCAAGTCAACGAGGTGTCAGAGAAGTTTGACTACGATGGAGAACAGCTTTTCATTGAGCTTTCTCAACCGACGCAAATTAATAAGCGATTGTTGATTGCGATCGCCTACTCTGTGGAAAAACCCCAACGCGGTATTTACTTTATTCAACCTGACAAACATTACCCCGATAAACCTACTCAAGTCTGGACTCAAGGAGAAGACGAAGACTCGCGCTTCTGGTTTCCCTGCTTCGACTATCCAGGACAATTATCTTCGAGTGAAATCAGAGTCCGAGTACCCAAACCGTTTGTAGCCATTTCCAACGGGGAACTGATTCGCACTACAGAAGACGGCGATGATAAAATATACCACTGGTCACAGCAACAAGTTCATCCTACCTATTTGATGACTTTGGCTGTAGGCAACTTTGCGGCAATTCGCGATGAGTGGAAAGGCAAACCCGTCACCTACTATGTAGAAAAGGGACGAGAGGAAGATGCTAAACGTAGTATGGGCAAGACTCCACGCATGATGGAGTTTTTAAGCGAAAAATATGGTTATACCTATGCTTTCCCCAACTACGATCAAGTATGCGTTGATGACTTTATCTTTGGGGGGATGGAAAACACATCCACCACGCTGTTAACTGATAGATGTTTGCTTGATGAACGGGCTGCATTAGATAACCGCAACACCGAAAGTTTAGTTGTCCACGAACTGGCACACCAATGGTTTGGCGATTTGGTGGTAATTAAACATTGGTCACACGCTTGGGTGAAGGAGGGAATGGCTTCTTATTCTGAGGTGATGTGGACAGAACATGAATATGGCGATCAAGAAGCTACATATTATCGGTTACTCGAAGCGCGTAGTTATTTAGCTGAAGATGCATCTCGTTATCGTCGTCCGATGGTGACACACGTTTACCGAGAAGCGATCGAACTTTACGATCGCCACATTTACGAAAAAGGTTCTTGTGTATATCACATGATTCGGGCAGAATTAGGCGAAGAACTATTTTGGCAAGCAATTCAGACATTTGTCCGGGATAATGCCCACAAAACTGTCGAAACAATCGATTTACTAAGGGCGATTGAAAAAGCTACTGGGCGCAATCTGACGTTTTTGTTCGACCAGTATGTTTATCGCGGTGGTCATCCTGATTTTAAGGTCGCTTACTCTTGGGATCAAGATGCAAAGCTGGCGAAAGTCACAGTTACCCAAAGTCAAGTTACCACAGATAATGGTAATGACTTGTTTGATTTGAAAATTCCCATTGGTTTTGGTTATACCTCACAATCGGCTACCGAGACAGCACTCAGCACTTTTACGGTGCGTGTGAATGAACGCGAACAAAGCTTTTATTTTCCACTTAGGTCGAAACCAAACTTTATTAGTTTTGATGTCGGGAACAATTATCTGAAAACTGTGTCTTTAGAGTATCCGGTACCGGAGTTAAAAGCACAGATGGAATTTGACCCAAATCCTATCTCCCGTATATATGCAGCCGAAGCTTTGGCGAAAAAAGGAGGTTTAGAAGCGGTGAATGCGTTATCTGCGGCGTTACAAAATGACTCCTTCTGGGGTGTACGTGTAGAAGTAGCCAAACAACTAGCAAATATCAAGTTAGATCAAGCTTTTGAGAAGTTAGTTGTTGGATTAAAAGATACAAGTTCTTTCGTGCGGCGATCTGTAGCGGAAGCGCTTGGTACAATCAAGACGAATGAAAGTTATAAGGCTTTAAAACCGCTTTTGCAAGATGGCGATCCTAGTTATTATGTAGAGGCAATGGCAGCTCGCTCAATTGGCGCGATCGCTTCTGCTAACTTGGATGACAAACCCAAGGAAGAAAAGGTACTAAAGCTGCTAAAATCAGTTTTGTCAGAGAAAGCAGGTTGGAATGAAGTTGTTCGCAGTGGTGCGATCGCTGGTTTAGCAGAACTAAAAACTTCTGAAGCTGCTTTAAATTTAATTTTGGAATACACCAAAATCGGTATACCCCAACCCTTGCGATTATCGGCAATTCGTGCATTGGGAAAAATTTCTGTTGGTCAAACTCCTGCTAACTTAGAAGTGATTTTAAATAGATTGGCAACGCTTGCCAAAGAAAGCTTCTTTTTAACCCAAGTTGCAGTAGTTGTTGCACTCGGACAAATGGAAACTCCCAAAGCGATCTCGATTTTGCGATCGCTTGCTGACCAAACACCTGATGGACGCGTGCGTCGTTATGCTGAAGAAGAAATCACCAAAGTGCGTCTTCATGTTGGTACAGAAGGAACTCTGCGTCAACTACGCGAAGAACTCGACCAAGTAAAACAACAAAATCAAGAACTCAAAAGCCGCTTAGAAAATTTAGAAGCCAAATCTAAGCTGTAATAGATGCGCGAGCATCTGGCGTGATTAAGGTGCGTTAGGTCTTTCTTATTACCTAATGCACCAAGAGATTCATCCAACACGCGGACAATTCTCGACTTATAGCCGTTTTCACACAAGAGTGGAATTTCTCATTTACTAATACCTATGTTCATGAGAGCAGCAATTATACTCTTTGACTTTGACTGCAATTTTCCCCGATTCAAAAGTTATTGCTCAAAAGCCGTGAATATTGGCGTTTGCATCATATTTAGTGCTTGTAAAACCGCTTTGACTTAATTAGACCTTTGACAAAAGTCAAGTTTTTGTTAGTTAATTTACAGATGTATACAAGATTAATGCAGACATAACATCAGCCTGCATATTTGGAAAGTATAATATCTTTGAAATATTAGAACTTTCCTTTGATAGTGTTTGATTGTGTTTTGATATCTTCAATTGTGGCTTTGCTAATAGATGCTGTTAGTTGCTACTTACTTATCTTAGTGCCAAATTATCAGCTAAGATGCATGTTTAGTTGCAAATTTTCCAGTCTAGATTTACATTCCCGGCGTTGCTGAATTGGTTATATTAAAGGTCTAGCGCATTGTCGGTACATTTTGGGTAAAGCATCTTTTCACCACATCTAGTGAGCACTATGTTGAAGTATGAGTGGAAGAATTTATTCAGGCACATAGGAATTGATTGCAACTTTCCTAGTGAATTTTTCTACAATTTAGAGCTGGTTAACTCCTGATTAAAATAATGTAAAATGATTTACTATTATGTTTAAAGTTTTGCGATTTTTTGTGTTCTCCCATACCATTGTCGTAAGTGAAATAAATTAGATAAGTAGATCTAAAAATTCCTCTGTTGGTGTTGTATTCACCGAGGTCGATAAATATTACTTGAGAGATACTACGAAGTGAAGATACAAGCAAATACATCTCAGGGTATAGTAAAAATTACACGTGCGTTAAAATTATGTGTTAAAACTTATATTAGTGTTTACACAAGTTGCCCAGGGTTGTAGTAATGCGTAAACCAGTTCTCACAATTTTTTACCAATTCAATCCTTGGAACACTACTATTGGGGGCATTCAGACCTTAATAAATATATTTATCAAGTACGCACCTCAAGAATTTGCGGTGCGGCTTGTAGGAACAGGAAACGATAAAAACCAACCTATCCTGAAGTGGCAAGAAGCCGAATTTGCAGGTAGAGAAATTAGTTTTCTACCTTTATTTTATATCGAAAATGATAATGTAAGAAGCTTGATTCCTACAACGGTTAAGTATACAGCAGCGCTTATTGGACGCTGCTTTGAGTCAGATTTCATGCATTTTCATCGGCTAGAGCCAACGTTAGCAGCCCTTAATTGGCAAGGAGAAAAAACTTTATTCATACATAATGATATTCACACGCAAATGCAAACTGTGCGTGATAAGAAGGCGATTCTTTGGCGGAGATTTCCCGCAGCATATTTCGCTGTCGAGAGTTTATTAGTGCCTCAGTTTAGCCAAATTCTTTCATGCAATACCGATGCGGTAAAGCATTATAAAGAGCGTTACAAGAGTGTAAGCGATCGCGTTGCATACATTAAAAACTCCTTTGATAACGAGCTTTTTTATTCCTTGAATCAGCAAGAGAAGGAAGTAAAAAAACGCGAACTAGCGCATAAGCTAGGTTTATCGGATGATACACGTTTTGTTTTGTTTGCGGGTCGCCTGCATCCGCAGAAAGATCCAACATTGCTAGTACGTGCTTTTGCTGCTTTAAACGATCCTTGCGTTCACCTACTCATAGCAGGTGATGGAGAGTTAGCGGCTCAAGTTCGCGCCGAAATTGATACCTTAGGTTTAACAAGTCGGGTAACAATGCTTGGTGCTGTACCAATTGCAGAACTGGCACAATTACATCGTATATGTAATGCGTTTGTACTCAGTAGCGCTTATGAAGGTCTACCTTTGGTTGTCCTAGAAGCGCTGGCTAGCGGAACGCCAGTAGTCACAACTGAATGTGGCGAAACCCCCAAATTGCTAACTCCTAATAGTGGAGTTGTTTGTGGGCAACGCACACCAGAGTGCATCGCCGATGCCTTACGCAAGGTACTACAGCATCCAGAAGATTATCCGATTGAATCGTGTATCCGGACTGCACAACCCTATGCAGCCCGGACGGTTGTTCGAGATATCTATACTGAAATGTTAAATCGTTGGGAACAGCGAGTAACTTTTGCTGTTAGAGCCTAAACACGAAAAATGCGGTTAACCCAAATACAACAACCGCAAGCACCCATTATTGGTTTTAGCAACTCCTTGAGGCAGCGATGCAAACATTGGAGAACACGAAAAATAGCGCATAATCGCGCGTTCCAGGTGCAGTTAAGACTAAATAGCCTTTGTGTATCAGGTTGTACACTACCTCCAGAAAATAAGTGATGAATATGAAAATTGCTGTAATTGGTGCAAAAGGTCTACCTCCAAAACAAGGTGGTATAGAGCATTACTGTGCAGAAGTCTATCCCCGTATGGTAGCACAGGGACACAGTGTCGATTTATTTGCCCGCTCCTCTTACACTGACTGTTCCTGGCTTGAGAATTATGACTACAAAGGCGTGCGAGTTATTTCTCTACCAGGTGGACAATTAAGAGGAGTAGATGCATTTATTACTTCAGGATTGGGAGCGATCGCCGCCACGGGCAAAAAATATGATATCGTTCATTTCCACGCTTTAGGTCCATCTTTATTTACTTGTTTACCCAGCATCGCCACATCTGCAAAAGTAGTTGTCACCTGTCAAGGGTTAGATTGGCAACGCGCCAAATGGGGTAATTTTTCAACTCGCCTGATTCAACTGGGTGAAAAAGCCGCAGTCCGTTTCGCCGACGGCTTTATAGTTGTATCAGACGCACTGAAAAAGTACTTTTGGCAAACTTACAATCGCGAAACACTATACATCCCCAACGCTCCCGCCAGTTACGCTGATTCTGACTCAAATTTTACCTACGGCACTGATTTGGGTCTGGAACGGGGACGCTATATTGTATTTTTGGGCAGACTTGTGCCAGAAAAATGTCCCGACTTGCTGGTTGAAGCCTTTTCTACCCTCAAACCGAAAGGGTGGAAATTAGTATTAGCAGGTGGTGTCAGCGATACCAAAACCTTCACCGCCGATTTATTAGAAAAAGTAGCAAGCGATCGCAATATCGTTTTCGCTGGAGAACTCAGAGGTTCTCGTCTGGCAGAAATTGTCCGAGGAGCAGGATTATTTGTTCTGCCTTCTGACTTAGAAGGACTACCTTTAGCAATGCTAGAAGCAATGCGCGAAGGTATTCCCGTACTTGCAAGCGACATTCCACCCCACCAACAATTAATTAATAACGGACGGGGAATGCTTTTTGAAGCTGGAAACGTTAAATCCTGCGTTAAATCTTTAGACTGGGCAGTTAATCATCCGCAAGAACTCGCAGTAATGGCTAAGAATGCCCAAAAGCACATACAAAACAACTATAGTTGGGATCGCATTACCTCTGAAACCTTAAAATTATACACGACACTGTTGAAATCGCCTGCACCAGTTGAAGCAGTCGGTATTTCGCAGCGTGAAACCGAGCTGGCTGAGGTAATCGGCAAAAAATAACATTTGTTTAGTTGTTAGGTGTTCTACCAAGTAATGACAAATGATCAATCACCAATGAAACAAGGTTTTGTGCGATGGAGAAGGGTATATCCTCATTATTAGCAATTTTAAAGCGGCGTGCATTGCCCGCCTTAGTCACATTTACGGCGGTAATTGGTGGGGCTGTTGCTTACCTCACCGTTACCCCACGTTTGTATGAAGCATCAGCGCGACTGATACAGGACGATAGAAGGGTGAGCGTTTCTGAATTGGGTCGCGACTTGACCCAGGTATCTTCGGGCGCCCCTGGTGGTGCGAGTGCCTTAGCTAACCAAGCGGAATTAGTTAAATCCGAACGTGTTTTAGAACGAGCGATCGCGCTCGCTTCTCTCAAATCCAACAATGGTTCACCCGGAAGCAAAATCACATCCGGAGAACTTAATCAAGGATTGGGTGTGAAAATTGTCCCCGCTACCAACATTCTACAACTGAGCTATAAATCGAAAGATCCCGAACTTGCAGCGCAACTGCTGAATGCTGTTTCGCAAGCAATGATTGACGAAAATACGAAAACAATCAGTTCGGAAGCAACCAAAGTACGGGAATTTTTAGAAAGTAGCGAAATACCTAACGCGCGTAAGCGTTTAGCAACAGCCGAACAGAGAGAAAGCCAGTATAGACATATCAGCGGCATTATCTCTTTTGAAGAGCAAACTAAAAGCGTAGTTGAGAGTTTAGCCACTTTAGAAGACCAAGAGCGCAGTCTGACAGCTCAACTGCAAGAAGTAAAAGGGCGAGATGCATCTTTGCGGCAAATCACCGACGCTAAAAGCCTAGATAAAGCTTACGCATCTGTACGCGGTGGACAAGATGAACAACTCAAAACATTACGCGCTAAATTAACAGAGTTAAATACAAAGTTAATTGAAGGGCGTTTGCGTTTAACAGAAAATCACCCAAGTGTCATAGCGCTGGTTGAGCAACGAGATAATCTGAATAAATTGTACACAGAGCAACTTGCTCGGGTGTCGCCTGCAAATTCATCGGTTGCTTCAAGCACTGTCGCCGGCGAGCAAATTAGTCAAGATTTGACCTCCAAACTTCTGGCGAATGAGACAGAGCGATCGGCAATTGAAAAAAAGCTGGCGACAGTAAAAGATCAAAGAACTCAACTGCAAATTCGCCTCGCCAAGCTACCCATTCTACAGCAACCTTTAATTGCGCTAACCCGCGAACGCGAAGACGCTACCGCATCGTTAAAATCGCTACAAGGCAAGCTAGAAGAAGCACGCATCACTGAAGCTCAAAAGGTTAGTAATCTCCGCTTGATCGAAGCCGCGAAACCACCGACAATCGCCTCTTCACCCAAACGTTCAGCAGTGCTGACGTTGGCTGCGGTGTTTGGAACGGTTTTAGGTACTGGTGTGATGTTACTTCTAGAATTGATGGATAACACCTTAAAGGATGCCTCAGAAGCCGAGGAACTACTGAGCTTACCATTACTCGGAGTCTTGCCGCGTCTACCTGCTAAAACTCTCGTTCTGGAGCCAGCCGATCGCTTTTTAGATGATATAGGTTTAGTTGAGCCTTACCGAATGCTCCTCAAGACATTGGAGTTTCGCAGTATGGACAAGGTGCAGGTTATTGTTGTCAGCAGCACACTTTCTGGGGAAGGTAAGTCAATAGTCGCATCGCACCTAGCCGCGATTTCCGCCATGTTATCTCGGCGGACATTAATTATAGATGCAGATTTGCGTCGCCCGATGCAGCATACGCTATTTAATTTAGCGCCAAAGCCGGGAATTACAGATGTAATTGAGAAGCGCAGAACTTTAAATCAAGCGGTGCAGCCGACAGATGTTGATAATTTACATGTATTAACTGGTGGCGAATTCCACGGGCGTCCGTCGCAGTTATTAGAGTCACCGGCGATGAGGTCTTTGGTGGCAGAAGCAGGGACAATGTACGATATGGTTATTATCGATACAGCACCTATAAGTGCTTGTGCAGATGCAGCCACATTAGCGCGACTGAGTGATGGAATCATGCTAGTAACACGTCCTAGCATTACCATCAAAGAGGTACTGCAAAGAGCCGTATCAGAATTAAAGCACAACCAGATACCAGTACTGGGAGTAGTCGTCAATGGAATGACAGAGCAGACAGAAAAGTATTTCCGCTATCCAGTTGATAATGACCGACCGATAGGGGGGCGATCGCCAAAGCCTTTAACCGCAGTCGAAGGTGGTCGTAATAATTACAACGACGGTTAGAGGTAGTAAGAATGCTGAATAATCAAGGTTCAAGACGTGTTTTGCGTCTGACGCTGTTGATTACCTTCGCAGGCGCAGCAGCTGGGATACTTGCAGGCTTCGCGGCAGGTGCTCAACCTTTTTATTTGGGTGTAGCTTTGTTCGTTGTCGCCGTAATTATCTACTTCTTTGCTAAGTTTGAGCAAGCCGTACTAGCTCTATTAATCCTGCGATCTGCTTTAGATCCCTTCTCCGGTCAACAGCTACCAGCTGCCTTCGCCATTGGTTTGGATGCCCTGACTATACTTTATGTAACAGTAATGTTACTGACAGGGCAAACTGTACGCACAAATAAATTTTGGTGGTTATTTGCTGCTTGGGTAGCCCTACAAGGCGTGTGGGTAATACTTTTGCCTTTGGGAGGGCTAGGGCTAAATGCTGCCTTTTTGTCAGATAGCATTCGCGAATGGGTGCGTATTTTTTCCTGGCTGATGGTCTACCTGATAGTGATGCAGCTTAAAGACCGACTTCATCCTGAAAAAATTGTTTCTGCTTTATTGCTGGCGCTCATTTTTCCGTTAACAATAGCATTAATGCAAACAGTTTTACCCAGTTCGCTTTTACCGCCAATATTTGTGTTTGGAGGAGGAGATGAAGTTTCATTTGAAAAAGCTTCTCGCATTAACGGAACCCTAGGTCATCCGAACACCTTCGCCACATTTTTATTGCTGTTCATTGGTCTTACTTGGTGGAAATTAAGTCACTCAAAACAACGTTGGCGTTGGTTAATATTGCTTGGCTTACTGGCATTTTTTTATGTGAGTACTAAAGCTTTATTTAGTTTGCTCATGCTTGCCGTTTTTGTACTAGTTTTAATTTCGCCAAAATTAAATGTTATCAAGTTAGTTGGTGGGATAGTTTTTTTAGCAATTGTCATCGGCTTATTTGCTAGTACCCAATTCGGACAAGAACGTCTGGCATCAATTGCCAATACACCGCTTCTCAATCCAGATATAGATATATCGAGAGCAATTCTATTATCACAAGGGGATAATAACAGCTTCAACTGGCGGCTTTCTCAATGGTATATGCTAATGAAAGCTTGGCAAGAATACCCAATCTTAGGTTATGGTTTGGGTCTGAGTAAACAAGTAGCTGGTAATGGATTTCTTCCCCACAATGATTATATCCGGACTTTGGTAGAGCAAGGAATTGTGGGGATGGTGAGTTTTATTGCCTTTTTCCTAGCTCAAATTGTGCGTTTCATCCGCTTAATTAAAGATACACCTAGCGGGACGGCTCAACATGATTTTTGTTTAACTCTTTTAGCTGTCTTTTTAGCGATCCCTGTGGGGATGATTACCGAAAACATTTGGACTCATACCACTCTGTTCTTTTACTGGTGGACTGTATCAGCAGTCGCTGATTGGAATTGGAATAAACTTCAACCACAAACTCCTTTATTCACCAAACCTTATTAACAAAGGAGATTTTTCATGCAAAAAACTACAAAACATCAAAAACTAAATCTCCTCCAAGTGTTTCGAGGACTGGCTGCCGTCATGGTAATACTTGCTCACTGTGACTTGATATTTAATCAAAATTTCCAAAAAGACTTTTTCTTTAAAATATTTAACTTTGGTGGTTCAGGTGTAGACTTCTTCTTTGTATTAAGTGGATTTATTATCTTATATATTCACAAATCAGATATTGGGAATACAAGTAAGCTGAAGTCATTTTTGATTAAACGAATTACCCGAATTTACCCCATTTACTGGGTAGTTTTAACGCTGAAATTATCCGCTTCTTTATTCTTTGCTTACGATGGTGACACCAGCCAGAGAAATATTATAGAAATATTCAAAGCTTATATGTTATTTCCTCAAAGTCGAGAAATTCTCTCAAGCAGCTTTCTTGGTGTTAGCTGGACATTGAGCTATGAAGTTTTCTTTTATATAATATTTTGTTTATTAATTGGCTTAAAGCCCAAGCTATCTTTTCCCATAGTTTTCATCTGGCTGTTATTGACATTTACACATTTTATTGGCATCTTCGATTTACCGAAAGACAGCTTGATGCTTAATTTTATTTTTAACGAACACAATCTAGAGTTTTTTCTTGGTTGCGTAGCAGGTTACATTGTATCTAAACATAAAATTCCTCAAGAAATGACTTTAATTTGTCTGGGGGCTTTTTTATATACTTTAGGAGCAATCAATTATTATTATAATGTTGTAGATATATCGCCTGTAATTTCCTTTGGTATTCCTTCGATGCTTTTGGTAGTTGGCTCTACATCTCTAGAAATGAGGAAGCATGTACATGTAAATGATGTTTTAATATATATAGGAAATGCATCATATTCTATTTATTTAATGCACGGATTTGCTATCAATAATATTACTAAGATTCTTTGGAAAGTTGCTCCTGATATTACTGAAAATATTATGATTTTGAATATAGTTGGACTGATAGTCGCATTCATATCTCTTTTATTTGGATGTGCTGTTTATTCTTATATTGAAAAACCATTGTGTTCAGCTCTTAAACCGAAATTATTGACGACGTAGTAAGCGCTGAAGCACTGGAAAAACCATTTTGTTGAATTATTAATGAATTTGTATTGGGTGCAAAGAGCGCTGAAGCGCTGACTAGGAATTTAATTTTTCAAATATACAAAAATGATGAACCAGCAAATACCTGATACCAATAATTCGCCACTGACAATGCTACATGAACGGCGCTATCGGGTTGTATTGGTTCATCCCAGTGCGGGAATTAACTGGAGTGGTGGCTCGGAGATTTTTGCTATAGAACTGGCAAAGCGATTGAGTGCTTACTTTGATGTAGAACTGTTAAGTGGATCTGACTGCGGTTCTTTTTGTCATCCGACTGGTGGTATTTCTCGCGTTCAAGCTTATCGTGCGGTGCAAAATCCACTGATTGCGCCTTTAGTGCATCGCTTTGCGACTCATCCGGAAATCGTTATCGAACATCTTACCAATTTTCTACCTTGTGCTTTTCACTTATTACGTCGCCGCGCAGATGTAATATTTCCTTGTAATGATTATGGTGGGTTAGCGATGGCAGCTTTTGTCAGAGCTTTAATTGGTACACCGATTCTTTTTACCGAACATGTAGGATTAATGGGGGATGGACGTTCTCTAAAACGCAACCTGCGTTTTCAACCCGATCGCTTGGTGGTTTTTTCGCAAACAATGGCAGAATTTGTTCATACTGAACAACCAAAGCAAGTTGTTAACATTATTCCTAACGGTGTAGACCTTGACCAATTTACACCGTTAGGAACTAGCATCGATTTTAATTTGGCGAAACCAATCATATTATGTGTAGCTTCTTTAAAGCGCAATAGTCACAAACGCATTGAACTTGCAATGCAAGCAGTAGCGCGACTACCTGGTGTCAGCCTTTTATTGTGTGGTGATGGATGCGATCGCGCTTACTTTCAATCTCTCGGTGACGAGTTACTCGGTTCCCAACGGTTTGCCATCTGCACATTTCCCTATGAGCGAATGCCAGAAATCTATCGCAGTGCAGATGTATTCACTCTTCCTTCTATTGATGAGCCATTCGGGCTGGCTTACATAGAAGCGATGGCAAGTGGCTTACCTGTTGTCGCGACTGATGACGAAATGCGGCGTTACATTGTCGCTGACGGTGGCATATTGTGTGACGTAACTAACCCAGATATTTACGCGGCTACACTTGCAAAAGTTCTCAATTCTAAAACAGAAATACAACCACGACTGAACGCTATGCGCTTCAGCTGGGATGCAGTGACATTAAGCTACTGCGACGCTATTTTAGAAACGATTGTATCTAAAGAAAAATTCTTAGCAAAAACTTATTAAGTTCAGGGGGTTTCTATGCCTAAAGTTTCTGTAATTATCCCGGCTTACAACGCTCTTGCTTATCTTGCAGAAACAGTAGATAGCGTTTTCAAACAGACATTTTCTGACTGGGAACTTTTAATAGTTGATGATGGTAGTTCCGATGGAACTGCGGCATGGGCGAGGCAAATCACAGATTCGCGAGTAAGACTAATTTGCCAAAAAAATCAAGGTTCATCTGTTGCGAGAAATACAGGTATTACTGCCGCGAAAGGTGAGTATATCGCGCTTTTGGATGCTGATGATTTATGGGAACCAACGAAATTAGAAAAGCAAGTACGTTTTCTGGAAGAAAACCCATCCATCGGTTTAGTAGATACCTGGACAATTTTAATCAACCAAAAAGGTAAATCTACAGGAAGAATAATTGTTTCTTCTGCCGAGGGTGATGTCTGGAAACAACTTGTGCAATTTAAACCAGTTTGTTGCTGTGACAGTACACCTTTGATTCGTCGCAGTTGTTTTGATAATGTTGGATTATTCAATCCAGATTTACCTTATCTCGAAGATTTAGATATGTGGATTCGTCTTGCTGGTCGTTATGAATTTGCAGCAATAAAAGAACCTTTAGTTCGTTATCGACAGCATCCCCAAAGTAAATCTACTAACTGTAAAGGAACTTTAGAAGCTTTTCGGGCAATCATTGAAAAAGCTTTTGAATCTGTACCCGCTGAAGTGCTACCTTTAAGAGAGAAAGGATATGCTCGCGTCAATCTTTATTTAGCTTGGAGAGCGATAAATAATAAAGATTACGAACAAGCAATTCATTTTAATAATAAAGCGATCGCTCATCATCCACAACTAATTTTTTCTTGGGATTTTCTGCGTCAAAGTATTGCTTTGGCGCTGCTAAAACGGCTAGGTTCGCAAAGTTATGAAAGAGTGCGATCGCTTGTACAAATCATGCGTCGTACTACCTCAACTCCTATAAGTTAATTAGTACTGAGCGCTGTTAGCGCTCAATAAAAAAACGATTATTTTCAGAAGTAAAAAGATGCCAAAAGTATCTGTTGTTGTTCCCGCATATAATGCAATGAAATATCTCCCTGAAACTGTGGAGAGCGTCTTGCAGCAAACTTTGACTGATTTTGAAGTGTTGATTGTTAATGATGGTAGTTCTGATGAAATTGTTGAATGGGGCTCTCAAATAACTGACCCCAGAATTCGAGTGATTACCCAAGAAAATCAAGGTACAGCTGCGGCACGAAATAAAGGAATTACTGAATCTAAAGGCGAGTATATTGCCTTTTTAGATGCTGATGATATTTGGGAACCGACTAAGTTAGAAAAACAAGCAAATTGTTTAGATAATAATCCTTTAGTTGGTCTAGTTGATGCTTGGACAGCTTACATGGAAGAAAGTGGCAAGCTCACAGGAATAGTCATGAGACACACTGAAGAAGGTGATGTCTACAAAAAGGTTTTTGAATCGTGTGATAGTTCGGTTTGTTGTGGAAGCTCACCGATGATTCGCCGTTCTTGTTTTGGAACTCTTGGCTTATTTGATGAAAGTAGCTACATCGAAGATGTAGATATGTGGATTAGAATTGCCTCTCGTTATCACTATGGAGTGGTAAAAGAACCTTTGGTGAAATATCGGCAGCATCCTAATAATAAATCAAAAGATTGCCAGTCAATGTTAGAAGGTTTCCGGCAGTTGATTGAGAAAACATATCGAGCTTTGCCAACAGAAGTATTGTATCTTAGACCGCAAAGCTATGGAAGGTTGTATGTTTATCTTGCTTGGAGGTCTATAGATAATAAGGATTTTCAACAAGCAGCGCATTATCGCAATTTAGCCATCGCCAACTATCCGCAACTACTTTTACGACCTTGGGTTATGCGCTTGAGTGTAGCCATCGCTGTACTACAATGGCTGGGATCTGAAGGTTATGAAAAAGTGCGATCGTTTAATCGTGCTTTACGTCGGCGTTTGTCATTTCGGGCAATTTAAGGGACTGGGGATTAGGGACTAGGGACTAGGAAAAATATTATTGAGTGAATCTGTTTCTTCCCAATCCCCAGTCACCAGTCCCCAATCCCCAATTCCCAATACCTAATCGCTTTTTGGAGTAACTGTGGGACTGCGTAATCAAGTTATTAAGGGTGGAGCCTTACTGGTTGTAAGACAAGCTCTGGGAATATTACTCAGCTTAATAGGAGTAATATTTATTACAAGAGTTATTGGACCTACCCAGTACGGATTGTATGGAGTAGCTTATGGAATTGTCGGCTTTTTGGGCGGTTTGGGTATATGGGGTTTGGATGTTTATTTATTACGCAAAACCAGCAACCCAGAGCAAGAAGATTATGACCAAGCTTTTACTCTGTTGCTATGTTTTGGTGGAACCTTTGCCCTTAGTTTGGTATTAGGGCAACATATTATCGCCCAAATGCTCAAGCTTCCAGAAGCAGCACCGTTTTTAGCAGCCTTGGGTTTGACCTTACCTTTATCTTTGTTAAATATACCTTTAACAATTAAACTCGATCGCGACTTAAATTTTAAGCGTGTGGCATATATCGAGTTAATCAGTCAAATGAGCTACTACGTGATAGCGTTGCCATTAGCGCATCAAGGAGCTGGTGCTTGGGCACCAACTAGTGGTTTGTGGCTTCAGCAAATAACTATGGTTGCGCTGACTTATTCGAGTACTAAACTTCGTCCGCGCTTGTGCTGGAAGCCAAGTTTAATTCGGGAGATGCTGAAGTATGGCTTAAGCTATTCTAGTTCAAGTTGGTTATGGCAATTGCGATCGCTTGTCAATCCAGTCATTGTTGGACGTTTCGCCGGTGCTGAAGCTGTTGGCTTTGTTTCTCTTGCTATTCGTTTAGTCGAAATGCTTTCTTTTGCTAAGTCAGTAACTTGGCGTTTAGCTATGGCAGCGCTTGCTAAACTCGAAAATGACAAAACTCGCCTGCGCCATAGTATTGAAGAGGGAATGCGCTTGCAAGCGCTAGCAGTTGGCGTTCCAATGGCAGGTTTTGCGCTGCTCGGTCCGATAGTATTATTACTGATTTTTGGGAAAAATTGGACTCCAGTTTTGCAAGTCTTTCCATTTATTGCCGTTGGCTATCTTTCCAATTCCATCTTCAATCTACATTGCTCAGTACTTTATCTGCTTGGTAAAAACTTATCAGTTGCTTGGTTTCATGCAGCTCATGTAGCACTTTTTGCCGGCGGTGCATTTTTGCTAGTACCGCAGCTGGGAATAGTTGGTTATGGCTGGGCTGAAATATGTGCATTAGCGAGTTACCTACTGCTTCATATATATATAGTCAAAGAATTGGGCAATTTAAATTACGCTAAAGCTCTTATTTGGTACGGCATCGCCGTTGCTGTTTTAGTTTTAAGTACATTACCTGGTTCAGCTCGTTACCTGTCTTGCTTGTTGCTACTGCTTCCACTAACATCAACCAAAGAGAGAAATACCCTTGTTGGCTATTTACAAATCTTAAGGTCTTGACAAGAAAGGCGCTTAGGCTAATCTAAGCGTTCTAGCTACAATGTAATTGTAGTTAGCGGTACAAGACTATGAACATTAAACTTCCTTTGAGTTATCAGGAAATTGTTAATGAACTAGTTAATTTTACCGATTTACCCAGACAGGAAGTAGAACATAGAGTGTGGATGCAGGCTCTAGGTGAAGGGGTTGTGGTTCAAGACGCAAAGCATTTTGGAGTAACTCCCCATGAATATGACGACAAGATGGAACAACTCTACAAAGAAGGATATGGATTAATAATTGAGACTATGGTTTTTTGGGCATCACGTGAAAGACGGCTTTGGATTCAACAAGCGATTGAAAGGATTCGCTTATACGCCCAAAAAAATGCTCGTGCTTTTGATGATTTAGCAATTCTCATGTTGGGTGACGGCACCGGCAATGATTCTTTAGAACTTGTTAGAAACGGCTTTAAAATTAACTATTTCGACATTCCTGGCAGTAAAACATACGATTTTGCGACAAAGCGGTTTGCCCATTACGATTTGATAGGCGATCGCGTAAATCTTATCTCTGACTATAATTCTTGTCTTACATCTCAATACGATATCGTACTTTCTTTTGAAGTTTTAGAACATTTAACTGACCCAGTTGCCGCGATTAGAGATATTAACTTAATGCTGAAAACTTCCGGCATCGCAATAGTTACAGAAGCGTTTACTGCTGTTTCTGATAATTTTCCTACTCATTTAAAATCAAATTTAAAATTTGCTAATCAAACACCTTTTTTATTCTTGCAAAATGAAATGTTAATGACTTGGTATAATCAAAAATCGTATTTTAACTTTAAACCAATGGAGTTTGTTAAACAAGAAAAAATATCAATGAAAGATTTTATCTCTCTTTTGAGAGATGCCAAAATTATAAAATTATACTTGAAGAGTAAAATGAAAAAATTATGGGCTTTTAGTTCTTGGTATAACGTCTCTACAGATGTTATTGGTGGATATAATTCGCGTTCTTGAACCGTATTGAAAATGTAGGGGTGTAAGAAAAAATTAATATTCAAAAATCTTTCCTTTTATATTATGTCTGGCAAACCATACATATTGTAGAGACGTTCCGTCGGAACGTCTCTACGACGGTTGCCCCTCGCATCAAGAGAGGTTTACACTCATTCTTCAGTTTCCAATCGGTGGAGCAAGAGGAACACGCGGAGTTCCACCACCACCAAGATTGTTTGCTGTATTGTTATCGACAATTTGCAACGCTTGAAATAACTTCATAAAGTCGTCGTGGAACTGTCCGCTTGTACCCTCGAAATCATAGCCGAAGGTGTTGCGAAACTCATCTACAACTCCTTTCTCTACTGCGAGGTAATGAGCGTCCCAACCGGCATCATCAACAACATAAGCACCGTAATCTTGCAAGGCATGAAATATTTTTTTAGCAGCAGGTGTTTGCAACTTAAGACTTTCTTCGGTTTCGGTGGGAAGAATTGCTAAAAGCGCTCCTTGCACAAGCGCGGGGTTTTTACCATGATACTGCTTGGCGGCATTGCCATCTGCACGATCTGCGGGCCAGCGATGCCCAGGATTTGAGTGAGAGTAATAATAATATTTTTCCCCCCAAAGAAGAACTTTTAATGCATGATGAATTGGCTGATTGCTCGTGAGTTCACCTTTGCGAACAGAGCCACCAATCGAAGAAAGACCAGAACCAAAATGCGCTCCCCCTATTCCTTCTCCGTAAATGTCAACGTCAGGATAACGCCAACCATAAATTGAACCTCCATGTTGACAACGAGCCAAGGGTTCAAGCTGCACTAAAGTTTTACCATCTGGCAATAAAAAGGCAGAAGCATTGTTGGGTGTGCTGTAGGGCTTACTCGTGGCATCTGCAACAATTAAATCGTCTGGAATGGGTAGCCAGATTTCCATAGATTTAGTCCCTGTACAGCGCCCTTCACCCCAAGCACCAGGACTGTAAACTGGACGGAAGGGATCGTATGCTTTGAGTTTGTAGAAGTACTCTGTATCTGCCCCTGTATAGCCTGCTTTATTGATGTCAGCAGGTATGTATTGGGCATTTGAGCCTATAGGCATATTCCAAGGGGATGTGGATGAAAAGGGTTGAAGAAACTTGTCTCGTGTGATGGTTTCGCTGGGAGTTGGCATACAGCCGAGCACAAGAACGACAATTACACTAGCTATGAATATCAGTAAAGTAGATAGCCGAAAGCGCCTGATCAAATAGGGAAAAAAGCTCATGAAATGGTATCTCTTGTGTTTCCAGAGTTTAATATATTTGGTATATACACTGAATGTCATCAGCATTTATCTGGATTGACTATTTAGTTACCGAAATGTATTTACACCAGGCGCTAAGTGTAAAGAAAGTGAGCCTAGAAATAAAAGCTGCTTAGACTAAGGTTTCTGTGAAGCAGTACTCAGGGTATAATCTATTATTATGTAGCGGAAGTTAATCTCAATTTTGTCATCAAAACTTCAGATACATTCTGTAACAAAATCTCGCGCACTGAATCCAAATTGTTTGACTTTGATGATTGAGTTAAAGATTTTGTTTTCAACTGATTCGGATCGGGCTTTTGACTAGATAGAGCCAAAGCTAATTGCTGATAAAGCTTTGGATTTGTGGTAAAGTAAAAAGCTAGCTCTTGTCCGACCTCTTTCAACGCTCTTGGTAGTTGACTTTCTGTTGTTTGTAAAAGTTCCGCCAGACATGCTTGCAGTTTATTGTTATCTCCAGCCACTTGGATAAAATTAGCTTTTTGTTGGCTGTCAGATAGCTGTGCCTCAAATAGATGAGCGAAAGTATCGAGTGTTCCGTTGTCTATAGTCGCATGTTGTTCTAAAGCTTTTGCTGGTGCAATAATTGAACGACTAAGATTATCAGGTAATGGTGCAGCAAGAACTTTCTCTGCATTGACAATTCCTTCACCAAATTTATTCGGCTTCCATGTGGGAAATTTGTCGCAACTATCACGCAGAATCTGATTAAAGATAAAAGGAATCTTTTCCGCTCCGTAGCGCTTAATTAATTGCTCTCGTCCATGATACGACAGCCATAAAGCTGCTACACCGGCAACTAATGGCGCAGAAAATGAAGTCCCGGAGCCTTGACGTATGTTATACCTAACTTCATTATCTATCTTCTCGACTTTCGCATACCAAACTTTCTCAGCAGGTGCGGTAACATCAACTTTAGGTCCTTGCGATGCACCCGACCAAATCTGACGCAATACGTTGCTACCAGTCACAGCAATTACTTCATCATAGGCAGCGGGCCAAACTACGTAGGGAACATAAGTCCCAGATGCTGCTACTATAATTACGCCTCGTTTTTGAGCATATATTATCGCACTCCGCAGACGCTGGTTAAAGAAACCACTCCCTAAACTAATTGACAAAACATGAATATTGTTATCTGCCGCATACTCGATCGCTTCAGCTAGATTTTGCACGCTCAATAATACCACTGAATACGAAACTCGCAGAGGTACTACTTTTGCACCCGGTGCAACTCCTGTAACAGCTTTACCACTGAGATAATCGCCTTGCGTTCCTTTAGGACTGATGGCTATACTTGCAGTTGATGTACCGTGACCGGGATTATTTATAACTTCACCTGAAGACCTTTCTAGTTCGTCTTTTGGATCTTTGTCTTTCTTAAGAAAATCGTAGCCTTTTGCCAAAAGCAAATTACGAATAATTTCTGGATGTTCTGAATAACCTGTATCCGGCAACCCAATAACAACATCATGTCCTGGTGGTCGTTTCGGGTCAGGGAAAAAGCGCGACCATGCTTCAAAAACTCGGATTTGCTTTAGACCCCATTCAACATCACTACTTTGTTCTTCTATTTGACCCTGAGTGTCACCTATAGGTTCTGATTGATTGAAGTTGCGACTTTGTTCAACTATAGGTTCAGGTATGGGAACCGCAAATAGTGGCTGTGCATCCACCACTCCCGGTTGCGATCGCAGATAATAAGATTTATCCCAAGCATCCTTAATTGATAAAACTTTTTTGTTGAGGGTGACTTGAAACTCAGTGCCATTGTCACCAAGAGATTTCACCTGACAATCTAAACCAAAGGCTTCGGTAACAATTTCCTGGACTCTTTGCTTTTGTCCCGGCATTACCATTTGAATAAAAAAGCCTTCAAACTTAGGATTTAAGTTATTTGTGTTGTTTAGGCGATCGCTATGCATAAAACTCACTTCAGTAAAATAGCAGACATCACGACTTACTGTAAATGTTACAAGCTATCGCCAACCAAACTCATCAAAAAACTCTGCGATCCTTAGCGAAACCTTAGCGAAACCTTAGCGATCCTTTGCGTTTAAAAAGTGATTAAGACACAACACGCGAAAATCATCACCTCGCGCTTCAAAATTGGGATACTGGTCAAAACTTGCACAAGCTGGAGATAGCAGCACTACAGATGCTTGATGTTGTCTAGCCAATTCAGGCGATCGCTTGACAGCTTTTTCCATTGTCTCCACAATTTCATAACTATCATACCCCACCTCTTCTAGGCGTTTAGCAAAACTTGGCGCGGCGCTACCAATCAGTAATACTACAGCTGCCTTTGCTTTAATTTTTGCCAGCCACGCTGTATCATCTCCAGCTTTCGCTTCCCCACCAGCAATCAAAATCACTGGACTTTTAACTGATGCTAAACCAACTTCTGCTGCGTCGTAGTTAGTCGCTTTGCTGTCGTTGATAAAATCGACATTTTCCCAAGTGCAAATATGTTCAAGGCGATGGGGAACGCCAGGGAATTCACGAATTGCCTGAGATATAGCCAATGAATCAATTCCCGCCAACCGCGCTGCTGCTACCGACATTAACAGATTTTGCTGGTTGTGTTCGCCTACCATCCGCAAAGCTGACACTTCGACAATTCTTTGGGGTGCTGAGTTGTTTAATTCGACAACCCAGCCATCCTCTATATAGAAGCCTTTTTCACCAATCAGATGATCTTTACCTTTAATAGTTGTCCAATAAGCGTTACTCCACTGACTTGCACCCACCTTGCTTAAATATGCGTCATCGCCATTGAAAACTTGTAACTCAGACTGACGCAATAACTGCGCTTTGATGTCGTAGTATTTTTCTAAAGTTTTATGACGAGCAAGATGATCTGGTGTAAAAGTCGTCCAAACACCGATGCGGGGAGCAACAGTATTAGAAGATTCTATTTGATAACTGCTAAATTCAGCAATTACCCAGTCAATCCTATCTTGAGAAAGTGCCACTTCGCAAGCTGCCAAGCCGATGTTACCGCAAGCGGGGGCGTTAAATCCGGCGGCTTGAAAAATTGCGGCTGTTAAAGCGGTGGTGGTAGTTTTACCGTTAGTGCCAGTAATTCCCACCCAAGGTATAGTTTGTAAATGCCGCCAAGCGAGTTCCATTTCGCCGATAGTTTCAATCCCCAATTCTCGCGCTTTGACTAATAGAGGAATATCCCAAGGTACACCTGGGCTGACGACAATTAACTGTAGTAAATCGAAATCATTCAAATCCAGGGAATATCCCAATTTAACAGTTATTGCCAAGGCGGCAAGTTCTTGTTGCTGGTGAAGGAAGTTTTCGGAGGTGCTGCGTGAAGCAAGGATATCCGCATTAGCAGAATCACTTAGCACCACCTCCCAACCTTCCTTTTTCAACAATCTCGCCGCAGCAACACCGGACTTTCCGAATCCAATTACATGAGCTTTGGACATAGACTGTGGCATTTATCCCTGGTTAAGTGTCACTATCGTAACGTTTCTTGGCATAATTTACACAACTTTTTGTTTGCTTAGGCTACAAATTTTTTACCACGGCACCAAAATCAGCCAAAACACGAGCATGATTGCGAAGTAATCCAAGCAAATGTAATCGGTTGCGCTTGATTTCTGGATTTGAGTCCATTACTAAGACGCTTTCTGCACCATCAAAAAAGTTGCCGACGGCAGGAGCAATTTTTTCGAGTGCTGTTACTAACTGCCTATAGTTTCGCGATCGCTTTGCGGATTCTGTTTCTGGTACTAACTCGATTAAACCATCATATAAAGCTTGTTCTGAGCCTTTTTGGAATAGTTCTGGATTGATTGCAGCCGTAGGATTAAGCTGTACAAAGTCCAAATCGCCTTGCGCTGCTAATCGAGTTGAACGGTTGACGGTTTCGTAGATTTTATCTAATGTACCATCCTTGCGAATTTGTTGCAAGAATAAAGCGCGATCGCGTACATCCAATAAATCCTTTAAAGCGCGTTCTGCATATTCTGGATCGTTTTCTCCCAATACTGCATTTACTAAGTCATAATCAATCGATTTTTCTTCTTGCAACAGCGTGCGAATCCGTTGTAAGAAAAACTCTTTTAGGGCTGTAATTAACTTTCCACTATCTTTGTTGTAAGTTGTGGCGAAATTACTTGCTATTTCCTCGATTAATTGCTGCAAATTAATCGCTAAGTTTCCAAACCAAGTAATATTAACTATCGCATTTGCCGCTCTTCGCAAAGCAAAGGGGTCAGATGAACTTGTAGGTATCATTCCCAAGCCAAAAATACTTACCAAAGTGTCCAACCTGTCCGCTAAACCGACAATTTGACCTGTGAGAGTTTGAGGTAAATTATCACCTGCACCTTTTGGTAAATAATGTTCAAAAATTGCTGTTGCTACTTCTGGCGATTCTCCACTTTTAGCAGCGTATTTTTCTCCCATAATGCCTTGTAGTTCTGGGAATTCATACACCATTTGGCTGACCAAATCGGCTTTACAAAGCAAAGCTGCTCTTTGAATGTTATTACTTTCTTCTTGGCTTAATTGCAGTTGTGCTGTAATCGCTTCGGCATTTTGACAGATTCGCTCAACCTTGGCACGCACCGAACCTAAATCTTCTTGAAAAGTGACTTTTTCTAACTGCGGTAAAAAGCTTTCTAAAGGCTTCTTTAAATCGCTGTCGTAGAAGAATTTACCATCAGCTAAACGTGCGCGAATTACTCTTTCATTCCCGATTGCAACGATATCTGACTTCGCTGGATCGCCGTTGGAAATGGTGACGAAATAGGGAAGTAATTCTTTACTATTTGCGGCTTTGAATACAGGGAAATAACGTTGATGACTTACCATGACGGTAGTAATCACTTCCGTGGGAAGTTCTAAAAAGTCTGCTTCAAATTTACCGACAACTGTTGAAGGGTATTCTACTAAATTTGTGACTTCTTCCAACAAGTCGGGGTAGATTTCTACGTGTCCGTTGAGATTTTGCACCGATGCGTACACTTGCTGTTTAATTGTCGCTCCGCGTTCCTCCGCATCAACAGTGACAAAAGCAGAACGTAACGTGGTAAGATAATCACTAGCTTGGGGAATAGTGACTGGTTGTGGATGTAAGACACGATGAGAGTGAGTTAGGCGATCGCTCTTTATCATTTCCGAACCATTATCCAACTCAATCGGCAGCACCGCATCATCTAACAAAGCCACCAACCAACGAATTGGTCGCGAAAACTTCACATCACCATCACCCCAGCGCATCAACCGCTTACCTTCCAAGCTGAAAATCCACTCTTTGACAAATTCCGTCAAAATTTCCGCTACTGGACGACCGGGAGTTTTTTTGCGAACAAAGATAAATTCCCCTTTCTCTGTGGGACGAATTTCAAAATCAGCAACATCCACACCTTGCTTTTTCGCAAACCCTGCTGCTGCGGGTGTGGGTTTACCATCTTTAAAGGCAGCTTGTGCGGGGGGACCTTTAATTTCTTCTTCTTTATCTGGTTGCTGCGCTGGTAAATTTGTAATTAACACAGCCAAACGTCGGGGAGTGCCGTAAACTTCCACCGCATCGCTTGTCAAGTTGTGTGCTAAGAGACTTTGGGGAATGCGCTGTTTCCACTGTTTAACAGCGCTACTGAGAAAGCTTGCGGGTAATTCTTCTGTACCGACTTCTAATAAAAATGCAGGCATAGGACACTGTTATCAAGGAAACCGTGGCTTAACTATATTACAATACCCTTCAGTTAAGCCCGAAATCCTTGTAGAGACGCGATTAATTGCGTCTTTACAAAAGGTGGCGATCGCATTGTATCGGGTGACAATCGCATTGTATCGAGTGACAATCGCATTGCATCGAGTGACAATCGCATTGCATCGAGTGACAATCGCATTGCATCGAGTGACAATCGCATTGCATCGAGTGACAATCGCATTGTATCGGGCGACAATGGCATTGCATCGAGTGACAATCGCATTGTATCGAGTGACAATGGCATTGCATCGGGTGAGAATGCCATTGTATCGGGTGACAATGGCATTGTATCGAGTGACAATGCCATTGTATCGGGTGACAATGGCATTGCATCGGGTGACAATGGCATTGCATCGAGTGACAATGGCATTATATGGATTTTTTTCAAACCCCCACAGGCTAGAAGCCTGGGGCTATAAGAACAAAGCCTGCCTTGTCTACGACACGCTACGCCAACGCAGGCTTCGTTTGTATAGCGATACCCTTCCAGGGTATTGATTCAAAAAGGTGGGATGTTCTGAAGCGTTTATTACGGCAAATCTATATAATTTTGGGCAATGCAATCCTTTCTGTGGATAATACTTAACAGACAGACCCTCATTTAGTTCTCCTGGTTGCCAATCATAAGCTTCATAACTATCCAAGTTAGATAAGTCAGTCTCTAGCCATTGTGCGTCATCTTCTTGCCGTAAATCTTCACTCTTTACGGATAATAACTCTTTGCGTAGGCGTAGCCCGCCGAAGGCATCGCTCTCCCGACGCCACTCTAAGAAAGCAACAAAATCCAGAACTTGCTGAAGTGCTTCTTTTGGTATGTGTTTTAGTTTCTGGACAATTAGCAATATCCTGCAATGCCATAACAGACCGACGTTATGCCATAACAGACCGATGTTATGTCATAACAGACCGACGTTATGCCATAACAGACCGACGTTATGCCATAACAGACCGACGTTATGCTATAACAGACCGACGTTATGCCATAACAGACCGACGTTATGCCATAACAGACCGATGTTATGTTAATGCGTCCCCCAGTGCATTAAACTTCGTCATAACGCACTACGCTATTTTATAACTATTTGCTAATTAGCCCACGTAGGTGGGCTTCGTTCGTGTAGCTCCAGGCTTCCAGCCTGAAGGCGATAAAGTACGGCAAATCTATATAATATTGCGGGATGCAATCCGAAATCTTCGTCAAGGGAAATGAAGATAAGTAAAAGATAAAATACTTGCTCTGAGGTTAATACAATTGTTTCTGTGAACAACAGGAGACAATTAACCACCTGATATTATACCAACAGCGGCGTATCATCATCTTGTGCTTTCCCCCATGCTCAAAACTGCCCGCCAAATTAGCACGCTTTCGCCCTTTTACCTTTTCCCTTTTACATTATTCCTTGTTTTCCTCCTCTCCTTCTCTTGGGTAAGTGCCAAAGAAGCACCTAAACCTAAGCCGCAACCGTGGCAGATTGATGGTATAGTTGCGGCTCTTGACGATGGCTATCCGAAAGTGCAAACACTTGCTTTTGACAAATTAGATGAATATGAAGCGCAAGATTTGAAAGCTGTGCCAAAGAAACCGGAGGATATTGCCCAGAAAGCTGCCAAAATCCTCAAAGATGAAAAAGTTGACGCATCCGTTCGTGGCAGTGCAGCGTCAGCATTAGGGAACTTGGGAGAAGCAGGGGCAAAGTACGCTCCCGAAATCGCCAAAATCCTCAAAGATGAAAAAGTTAACGCTATCGTTCGTGGCAGTGCAGCGTCAGCATTAGGGAACTTGGGAGAAGCGGGGGCAAAGTACGCACCGGAAATCGCCAAAATCCTCAAAGATGAAAAAGTTAACGCATCCGTTCGTGGCAGTGCAGCCTCAGCATTAGGGAACTTGGGAGAAGCGGGGGCAAAGTACGCTCCGGAAATCCTCAAATTCCTCAAAGATGAAAAAGTTAACGCTATCGTTCGTGGCAGTGCAGCCTCCGCATTAGGGAACTTGGGAGAAGCGGGGGCAAAGTACGCTCCGGAAATCCTCAAATTCCTCAAAGATGAAAAAGTTGACGCATCCGTTCGTGGCAGTGCAGCCTCAGCATTAGGCAACTTGGGAGAAGCGGGGGCAAAGTACGCACCGGAAATCGCCAAAATCCTCAAAGATGAAAAAGTTAACGCATCCGTTCGTGGCAGTGCAGCCTCCGCATTAGGGAACTTGGGAGAAGCGGGGGCAAAGTACGCTCCGGAAATCCTCAAATTCCTCAAAGATGAAAAAGTTGACGCATCCGTTCGTGGCAGTGCAGCCTCAGCATTAGGCAACTTGGGAGAAGCGGGGGCAAAGTACGCACCGGAAATCGCCAAAATCCTCAAAGATGAAAAAGTTGACCCTTACGTTCGTGGCAGTGCAGCCTCAGCATTAGGCAACTTGGGAGAAGCGGGGGCAAAGTACGCACCGGAAATCCTCAACATCCTCAAAGATGAAAAAGTTGACCCTTACGTTCGTTACAGTGCAGCCAAAGCATTAGGGAACTTGGGAGAAGCGGGGGCAAAGTACGCACCGGAAATCCTCAAATTCCTCAAAGATGAAAAAGTTGACGCATCCGTTCGTGGCAGTGCAGCCTCCGCATTAGGCAACTTGGGAGAAGCGGGGGCAAAGTACGCTCCTGACATCCTCAACTTCCTCAAAGATGAAAAAGTTGACGTTAACGTTCGTGGCAGTGCAGCCTCCGCATTAGGCAAGTTGGGAGAAGCGGCAAAACCCTACGTTAAAGACATCCTCGACTTTATCAAGGATAAAACTGTTGACGCTGACGTTCGTTCCAGTGCAGCTTCTGCATTAGGAAATATACAACAACTGAATCTGGATAACATTGTCGTAATTCTGGATAACGTCTATTATGCAGGTCAATCAGATTTTGAAAAGTGGCGTTTCTTAACCTATTTCCTTGGTGGTGGTACTGATGAAGTGAAAACGCTGCTGACATGGCTTGGCATTCCTGACAGCAAAACTATTCCCACCCAATTGAATCACGACAAAGGCGTTAAAACCCTGGATGTCTTTAAAAAAGCTTGGGAAGCCAGTAAGACTGAGAAGCTGAAGCGATTGCAAGACGACTTAGCAAAGCAAATTGCTGTAGTTTTCCGCAAAGTCTCATGGAAACCGCAGGATATTATTTTACTTCAAAGTCACAGCGACAACCTGAAAAAAGGCGGATATAACGAAGCGGATACGGTGCAGTCGGTGATTAATAATCTCCAAGGTTGGAAGTGGTTCTTCGCTGCCAAAAACATGATCCTTATTCATATTACCTTTTGGCTTGCGCTTATCTTTGCTTACCCGAAATTTCCCCAAGTTCAAGCTATCTTCTTCTGGAATCCTTGGGTACGTCGCATTCTCGGTATGGGTTACGTCGGCTTTCTCCTTGCTTGGGTTCCCTTCTTACGTCGCAAACTATTTGAACCATTTAAATTTTCCCTCTTAGCAGATGCAGGATTAAACAATTTTAATTCCCAAGCATACTTTCCCCAATCTAGGGTGAAAGTTCCCATGACAGGAGAAATCAGAGAAATTACCCACGAACTACCCAGCATCAAAGGGCAAATCGTCCTAGAAGGCGATTCTGGATTAGGCAAGTCAATGTTTCTCCGCCATCTGGTAAAATCTTCTCAAGCTATTGTCGTTTATCTGCCGGCGCACAAGTGCGATAAAGGTGTAATTGAGGCAATTCAGGCAAAGCTGCACGGACAAGCACAAGACGCCGAATTTCTGAAAAACCTGATTTACAGCGGTGCGATAGATATTTGCATCGATGGACTTAACGAAGTTACAGCAGACACACGCGCCAAAATTACGCAGTTTGTCGAGAGCTACTTTCGCGGTAACATCATCATGACTACCCAACCGTTAGAGTGGATACCCCCCTCAACGGCAAAGATGTATTACTTGCAACCTTTAGAACCTCAGCAGATTGAGGACTTTTTGATTACCCGACAGCCGCGACTTCCTAAAGATGCGAAAATTCAAGGTACTGCTTACGAGCAAGCTTGCAAAAACTACTTAACAAAAGCCTTTAACCAACACCAATCTCGCGAAGAGTTAGAAGCTGCACAACGAATTCTTTCCAACCCGATGGATTTAACTTTAGTTGCTCAAATGTTATCACAAGGCAAGCAACCAGATTTGTTTCGCTTGCAAGAACAGCAATATAAAGAAATGGCAGCAGAATACTTGCAAGAATGGAAGCATGAATTTCCCTTGAAAAAATTCTCCGAAGCTGTCTACCAAATGCGGCTAAATGATGAGAAAGCTTTATCAGGAGAGCTTTACTATCAAGAATTACAGTCGATGGAAGATGAGAAATATAAAATGGTTGTCAGCCGTCAGTGGCAAGATGAAAAAGGAGAACCTAAGAAAGAATGCTACTTCCGCCATGATAAAATTATGGACTTCTTTCTGGTGCAAACTTTTCTCGGCGACAGTGACGCAGCAGAACAACGCCTAGTTGACCACATGAGCGATCCGCGATTTCGGGGTGTATACTTTTTGTTGGCAACTTTGCTTCATTTGGATAAAGCTAAAGCTCTGCGGGAAGAGTTGATTCAATACGCTGCCAACACCAAGGATCATACTGTGAGTGATACGTTTGTGCAGTTGTTGCGGTCTAGATGATTTAAACGCAGAGGGACGCAAAGGTAAGCGCAGAGGTTCGCGGAGTTTTTGTAAGAGTGAAGACTGACAGCATTTTTTAATTATCCTCCATCCCTAAATAACGCCGTGTGCAACTTTCTCGCAAACCTAACCCCCAACCCCTTCCCTACGAGGGAAGGGGAGCAAGAATCAAAGCCTCTCTCCCTGTGGGGGAGAGGTTTGGAGAGGGGTTTCAAGAATAAGTCGCACATCGCGTTAAATAAAGATTCTAAATCTTGGCGACCACTAACTACTCGTAAAATCTCAACTTCATGATCAACTACTTTATACAAAATTACGTATCCATCTAACGGCAAGCCCCGCAAACCAGGTCTAATATGAGCATAACTGCGTCCTATGTTGGGAAAATTTGCTATGTTTTGGCATTTTTTATTAAATTCTCTAAAAAGCTTTTCTCCGACTTCAAGGTTGCGCGTCAGAAAGTAGTCAGCAATCTGATTTAGATCCCGACTTGCGGATGGGGAAATGATATAAATACTCATTATTGTGACTCACGCGCACGACGGAATCTTTCGAGTATGTCCATTACTACAGTCTCACCATCCAAACCTTCGCCGCGTTCAAGTTCTACAATAGCAACATCAACTTTTTGACGAGTTTCTTCTATCCACTCTGTATACTCAGAATGCAATTTATCAAATAATCGAAACGCTATATCAACAACTTCCTCAGCCGAAGTATATCTGCCAGTTGCAATTTGTGCTTGAATTAATTTCTCTTGTTCGGGTTTGAGTTGGATGTTCATAATTTTTACTTCTAGTTCATATGATCTACGCTGCACGTAAAATCAACTTTATAACCTAATTACCGCAACAGTGAAGACTGACAGCATTTTTTATCAATTGTTTGCAGAGTTTCCCAGTATCTTCTTTGATTTGATTGGGCGATCGCCTAACAATACTCAAGGTTAAAGGTAAGTTAGCTGCTGTTCGACTACTGTTGAAAGCAGGTTTGACTGTCGAACAAATAGCCGAACAGCTAGATATTGATATTCAAGCTGTTCGGCAGGCAGGACAACAATCTTAAACGAGACTACAAAGCAGCGCAGAAGATAATCATACCAATTGGCGATTTAGGCGATGTCTGGCGACAAGAAGCAGAGCTTCTACGCACCTCTAGGTTGTAAGCACTTTGAGTACTCCAAGTAAAAAAATGCCCAATTGTCATTGTGAATGAAGCGTAGTGGAGCAAAGCAATCGCAAAGACTTTGGGATTGCTTTGCTCCACTACGTTACGTGAGCGCTCCGCGCACGCTAACGCGAACGCAATGACAGGCTTTGGATCATTTATTTATTGGAACACTCTTTATAAACCACTCTTTGTGCTTACATTTCTACAACTTCACGCACCAACTGCGCTAATTTTTCCGCGCTGTCGGGAACTGCGATCGCTTTGCTTTTTTCTGCCATATGAGCCAATTCGGGTGACTGCAACAAATGCAAAACTTTACTTTGCAATACTTCAGCGGTTAACTCTGATTGCTTAAACGCGATCGCTGCACCTACTGAAGTAAAAACTTCCGCATTGTAAGTTTGATGATCTTCTGCCGCAAATGGATAAGGAATCAAAATCGACGGCACGCCACATACTGCCATTTCTGTCAAGCTTCCCGCACCAGAACGACTAATTGCTAAATTAGCTCGTTTTAACAACCCCGCCATATTGTCATAAAACGGCAACACAATATATTGCGGATGCTGCAATTTATCGGCTTCGGGATCATTATCTCCGGTCAAATGGACAACCCAAGCACCAGCATCAAACCAAGCTGTAGCGCATTCACGCACCAACTTATTGATTGCGACTGCACCTTGGCTACCACCAAAGACGACAATTAAAGGAACATTCTCAGGAATGGGTAAATCCACTGGGACAATTCCAGAATCTAAAAATGGCGATCGCACTGGAGTATTTGTATAAATAGTTTTGGCGCGAGGTAAATACTTAGCTGCAACTTCAAACCCCACTGCCACAGCATTACACCAGGGACCAAAAAAGCGTGTTACCTTACCAGGTAAAGCATTCGATTCATGGAGAATTACAGGTAAACCAAGCGATCGCGCTGCAATTACAGCAGGTCCTGCTATATAACCACCCGTAGTAAAGACGCCTTGAAAATTACCTTGTTTGAGAAGTTTTCTAACTTGGAGAATCGAACCGACGAGTTTACCCAAAATCCGTAAAGATGAAAATCCAAACCCTTGCTGAAACCCCTCAACTGCAATAGTATTCAATGGGTACTGCTTGGGAACAAGCGATCGTTCTAGCCGATTCGGGACACCAAGCCACTCAATTTGATAATCTGGCAATTGTTCAGCCAGTGCGATCGCCGGAAATAAGTGTCCACCAGTCCCACTAGCGGCTATTAATAATCGTATCGGTGCGTTTGCCATCAACCCTCTACCGTTCTGCTTTGTAGCTTAACTAAGATAAAACAATTTACGAGCCTTCTGTAGCCAAATCCCGAACCTATCAACAATGCCTAACTTAATTGCCTTACTACTTAGACGCCAAAGAAAGTTTCCAGCCTCAAACTGGCTAATTTTGTTTTTACTGACACTTGGCTTATTATCTGGCTGGAAATGCGCTCAAGCAAGTACACCAGATACAGCACCTCCAGCGCTGAAAAATTTATTGACGCAAATTGATACAGCAGCAAGTCAAGGTAATGTGACAAAGGTCATGCAGTTCTACAGCCCCAATTTTACTACTGGGGATGGCTTAACTCACCCCAATATGCAAAAAGCCTTGGTTGGACTGTGGAAGCGGTATCCACAATTAAAATACAATACACAATTGCAATCTTGGAAATCAGAAGGTAATGCCATTATCGCCGAAACGGTGACTAATATAACCGGTTCACCCTCTGCTAACAGTAATAACTTAGCTCTAAATGCGACGATTAGATCTCGTCAGCGCATTTCTGGTACACAAATTGTCCGTCAAGACATTTTGAGCGAACGCACTCAACTTAGCTCTGGTGCTAAACCGCCGCAAATTAACATTAATTTACCACAGCAAGTGCGAGTCGGACAGCAGTATAATTTTGATGCGATCGTTACTGAGCCGATTGGTGAAGATTTTCTTTTAGGTGCAGCTTTAGAAGAACAGATTCAACCAGAAAAATATCTCTCCCCAACATCGGTAGATTTAGAATTGCTGACAACAGGTGGACTTTTTAAAGTTGGACGCGCACCATCTACCCCTGGTAACCAATGGCTTTCTGCCGTCATTTTACGTGGAGAAGGCATGACAATGGTAACTCAGCGTTTACAAGTTGTGAAATAAGAGTTAGGAGTCAGGAGTCAGGAGGCACGGAGTTAGGAGTTAAAAGTCCAAACTTAGTTGACCCTTGACCCTTGACTATTGACCATTGACCATTGACTATTGACTAAACATGATTTCGATTCAAAATCAAATTGTTTTAATTACGGGTGCAAGCAGTGGTATTGGTGCAGCTTGTGCGAGAATATTTGCGCTTTCGGGTGCAAAATTGATTTTAGCAGCGCGTCGGCAAGAACGTTTACAGCAGCTAGCTTCGGAACTAGATAATAAGAGTCCTGAAATTCATTTGTTACAGTTAGATGTACGCGATCGCTCGGCTGTAGAATCGGCTATTTCTAACTTACCTCCTGAGTGGTCAGACATCGACATTTTAATTAATAATGCCGGTTTGAGTCGCGGTTTAGACAAACTCCACGAAGCCGACACTCAAGACTGGGAAGAAATGATTGATACCAACATCAAAGGTTTACTTTACCTTACCCGGTATATTGTCCCAGGAATGGTGCAACGGAATCGCGGTCATGTCGTAAATATTGGTTCCATCGCGGGACATCAAACTTATCCCAAAGGTAATGTATATTGTGGCACTAAAGCCGCAGTCAAAGCAATTTCCGAAGGGTTAAAACAAGACCTTTTAGGGACTCCTATACGTGTAAGTTCGGTTGATCCGGGTATGGTAGAAACAGAATTTAGTGAAGTGCGTTTTCATGGCGATAGCGATCGCGCTCAACAAGTTTACCAGGGAGTTACTCCCCTGACACCAGATGATGTTGCTGACGTGATATTTTTCTGCGTCACCCGACCAACTCATGTAAATATCAACGAAGTTATATTAATGCCAGTTGACCAAGCCAGCGCCACTATGGTACACAGGCAGGTATAGGATAGGTTTTACGAGGTTATAGCCCCCTACTTTCCTACTTTGGCTATCATCTGGCTATCAGAAAAACTGTATGGAAGTGGGCATAGAGAGCTACAGAGGCAAGTTGCGCCAAGACTGCCTAGGAGTATCTGGGTACATCTCTACGGGGCTAGCGGATACCCCAGAGAACCGAAAGAAACCACAGAAGCAAGCTTGGGAGATAGAAGAGGATATAGCGGCTAGAACGTACACTAAGGATAAGTACGTGTCTTCTGTCAAGCATGCAAAGGTAGTGATAACCGATATAGGGGTGTTATGGGGCATGTACTGTGAGTATATAGAACCCCAGATAGAAAAGACTACGTACCTTTACGAGTATATAAACCGTATAGGGAAGCACATCCCAAGTCTGTAATCTCTAAAACGACGTATAACCCCTTAGATACTGGTAAACCAAGCTTTTATAACACGTACAGACATAGGGTGGTCGGGAAAACAGGGTCTAAACGGATGTAAGCAGGGCTACATAAGACTTCCAGATTTCTGAAAAGTCCCTATGTTCGGTTCTCTGGGTACGGTTCGCCAAAATAGGGTATAAAAGTTTCTCGCTAAGATGGAACGCGAGACCGCAGGCAAGCAAAAGGGGTTTCTAAAAATGAATTTGGAAACTATCAAACCCTTTGTTAAACCATCAACAAAATAAGGAGTTAAAAATGACTGACGATACTCTCATGTGGATAGATGAGGATGAACAATACATTAAAGAAACTGAAAATCAGACTCTTTTTACTAATGAAGACGTTCTTTTGTCCCTCAAGACATACAACAATGGTGAGTCAGGTTATAGTCTGAAGTTCAAAAGTGGTAAAGAAGTAAACCTAGACATTTTAGGGAACATTTTAAAAGAAAGACGCTTACGAGAATAGACTTTAACTTAACACCCTCTTGGACTTCGGTCTGGGAGGGTTTTTAGCAGCGCAGTGCTGTCCCAAGCGGCTACCGTTATCAGACCCAGCGCCACTATCGTACACAGGCACGTATAGGCTAGGTCTGAAGCTTCTGTCTACTATTTTGGCTATCTTTTGGCTCTGTTTCCATGAGTTCATCACTGAAACTATGAGCCAATGAAAGGCATGGGGAGAATGTCAATTTGGGTCATATTACCGGACATGATATCAACTTTATTTCAAATTGATAATTAATCACAGTGGCGGTCATTTCGTCAATTTGAAAGTTGAAATAATTTTTTGAAAGTCTTGCCTAATTTTATCTGACTTGTTTCCATAGCCGACATTTAATGTGATAATATACTGCCCATTTTTACTGGGAAAGACTATATTATCACCACAGTTCAGCCCACACCAGGAATAAGATATAGCACTTTGACCGACAAAATTTAAACTTTTATAATTACCTTGACGGAAACGGTTGAAATTTGACTGGGGAGTATTTTTATTCACCCATTGCAGCGCTGAAAGTTTATTAGGATTACTGAAGGCAGAAATGCTGATACTGCTAGATGGTGTTTCAGTCGCAAATAATTTCCCAGCTTGAATTGCTTGATAGTCAGAATTTTTCCACAACGTTAGATATCCTTGGTCAGGATATTTATTTTCAAAGGTTTTATCTAAAGTGTAGCTATTAGGATATGTTATCTTAAAGCCAAATTTCGGACTTTGGTAAGTTACCTGACTACTTGCTGCAAAAATTTCAGTACTGCCAATTTTTGGTATGGCAAAGATGGTAATTGGTAGAATGCTAAAAAGTGCTAAATATAAACCTTTTTTTAATGCTAAACCAGTTATTTGACTGGTTAATTTAGACATCTTACCAAATTGAAAAATCAAATTTTTCATTGAAATCACATACATCCAATTGAGAATTGCAGGCAGGATGCCTGCGCCACAAGTGCCCTAAAATAAGCTTAATATTTATAACTTAAAATTTGAATCTCGCCATCTTTTGGTAAAGTACTAGAGCTAATAGCAATAGTGTCACTATTGCTACGACGTACATTGATGCCTTGCATCAAAGTTAAAAAATCATCCACCGGGGAAATTTCGCAGTTAGCGGTATCTGCGGCTTGTGTACGATATTGGGTAGGAATTATCAGCTTAGGATTTAATATCTGAACCGCTTGTTTTGCCTCTTGGGCATTGTAAGCTTTCGCACCACCTCCTACGGGTATGAATGCCACATCAGGGCGTCCCATAAGAATTTTTTGCTCAATTGAAATCGCTGCGGCGGCTCCTCCTAAGTGTAAGATATTAATTCCGCCTTGCTTCCAACTCCAAGCGGTGTTGATGCCAAACTGCTTGCCACCTTTGCGATCGTGGTCTATTGCAATTCCCTGGAATTTTATGCCTTGAAATTCATAAACTCCGGGTTCGTAGATTAGCTTTGGATTCCCCGGTAATCCTTCTACCGCACCTTCATCTAACAATTGACTGCTAATCAGTACCAAATCTGCGGTGACTTGAGGAGGACGATATTTAGCAGTACAACCGAGCGATCGAAAAGGATTTACGAGAATTCTTGCACCACCACCAGTAAACAGAAAGCAAGAATGACCCAACCACTGAACTGATAATGAACTGCCTGATTGTGCGTTAGCTTGAAGGTGTGAACCTAACTCAGTCACCAAGGCTGTTAGTAACCCTGCCCCAGCATAGCCCATCAATTGTCGTCGTTTCATTAATTACTCTCTCGACTGTAACTGTTCCAGAAAGTTTCGCAATAACTGCTTACCTGAAGATGTCAGGACACTCTCTGGGTGAAACTGGACGCCCTCAATGTGAGGATAGTTCCGGTGTCGCACTCCCATAATGGTTCCGTCTTCTACCCAAGCCGTGATTTCTAACACATCTGGGCAAGTTTGGCGATCAATCACTAAACTATGATATCTGGTTGCGGTCATAGGATTCTCTAAACTCCGAAAAACTCCTACCCCAGCATGAGATACAAGAGAAGTTTTCCCATGCATCAATTCAGGCGCAGAAACGATTTTACCACCGAATACTTGACCAATGCTTTGATGTCCTAAACATACACCTAAAATAGGCAAGCTTGATCCCAGATGCTCAATCAATTCTAGAGAAATTCCTGCATCTTCCGGACGCCCTGGTCCTGGGGAAATCACGATTGCATCGGGCTTAAGAAGGCGAATTTCATCTATAGATATCTTATCGTTACGAAAAACTTTAATATCCGCTGCTACTGGAAACTCTGCTGCTAGTTCTCCCAAATACTGCACCAAGTTATAGGTAAAGCTGTCGTAATTATCTATGACTATAAGCACAGCCATTAACTCCTGGTTTTTACAAGTGAATATAATTTGATTTTCTTATCGCCAGATTTTAATATTTTTTTAGACGTGTGAATATAAAACACGATTAATCGTGCCTAATTATAAGATTTAGTATTGTATCAGATTTGGCAATACTAGTTGCTTAACTGGGAGGCTATCTGGGCAACGCAGTCACCTCCTTTTATAAAGTGCGTAGACGCAAAGCGGTGAAGCAGCGCGGTCTTCTCCCTCATAGAGAGGCGCTTCTCCAAGGGGGTTTCCCCCATGAGCGACTGCACCAAGCCGTTCGCGCAGCGTCTCCGTCAGGAGAAGGGCTTGTCGTCAGACATCCCCTATCAGGATTGAATCGCAGACAAAATTAAGGTAAAGATTGGCGGAAGTAAAAGTATACCAGCAACCAGCACCGCTACTAAAGCAGAAACTAGGACAGCACCAGCAGCACAATCTTTGGCAATTTTTGCTAAATCATGATACGTTTGCTTGACTGTTAAATCTACCAGAGATTCCAGCGCTGTATTCAGCAATTCTAACGCCAAAACTAAACCGCTAGTTAAGCCAATCACCGCTATTTCCACTGCTTGTAGATGTAAAAAAAGGCTCAAGCCGATTGCTAAGGCGCAAACAGCTACATGAATGCGAAAGTTGCGTTGACTTTGAAAAGCGTAACTGATTCCAGCCCAGGCATACTTAAAACTAACAAATAAATTAGAGGCAACGCGCCAGGAGAGTTCCCGATCGTTGGTCACAATTGTTTCTAAGTGGTTTGGCGTGGGTGATGAAGAAACTTGTTTGGACATAGGCTGAAAATATAACAGCAGATTAAATAAAGTGGGAATCTTAGCTGATTTTAATCGCCCAATCAATTTTTAGGTAATTTCCTACATAAGTATTATATAAAGGATGACTAAAAATTAACACTTACGGTCACGCAGGCAAGTTTTATTCTATGTCAATGGCAATACTAATTGCCTTCAGTAATATCACTTGCTGTTCTAGCATTCGCGTTTCTGTTTCTTCATCAGGATGATCCCAGCCTAGTAGATGCAATAAACCGTGAGCCGCTAACCATGCTAACTCGGTTGATAAACTATGCTCCTGCTGTTGAGCTTGACGTTTAGCTGTATCTACAGAAATAGCTATATCACCTAGATATAAAGGTACAGAAGCAGTTATTTCCTCAATTTGAGGAAAGTCCACCTCTAATGTTGCAAAAGATAAAACATCTGTCGGCTTATTTTGATGACGATACTGGGCATTTAAAGCCTGAATTTCCGTATCGTCTGTCAAACGTAAGCCGATTTCATAAGTTGATTCTGATGGAACATTAGGTTGTAATATTTCCAACCAGCGACGAAACCAGCTTTCCCAAATTTCTACCGCAATTGGAATATCAGCCTCCCGAAGATTTACAGCTTCGGCTGGGGGAGACTGATCAAAACAATTTTCTACATATAATTCGACTTGCACTTCTCTCCATAAAGTCTTTGGCGCAATTGTAATGTATCGTCAGTGAGTCAGATAAGCAAGACCCACCAAGACAGCCACAAGCCCGACTCCGGTTAGGGCAAAATGTTTTAGAGAAGTGCCACCCTTACGCACCATGTTTCGCATGGCGAGTTTGACGTAGCTTGGTTTCGGTTCTGTTGAAGGAGAGTTGCTCATGATGATTTGATAACAAACTCATTTATTAATGTAACAGTTTGGTGAGGTGACAGTTGCCAGTTTGGCAAATTGGGGAATGGGGCATTGGGCATGGGGCATCGGGAACGGGAAAAACTATTACCAATACCCATTGCCCATTGCCCATTGCCCCCTTCCTATTTACTTTCTACCAACTGGTTTTCTTGCCGCAGATAGGTTTGGATGAACATGTCAATTTCGCCGTTCATCACATCGCCGATCGCCGTAGTTTCCACATTGGTACGCAAGTCTTTCACCATTTGGTAAGGGTGAAATACATAGTTACGGATTTGGTTTCCCCAAGAGGCTTCGACCATATCACCGCGAATTTGGGCAACTTCTTGAGCGTGTTGCTCTTTAGCAATAACTAGGAGCTTTGCTTTCAAGCGGGCGAGCGCTTTCTCTTTATTTTGCAGTTGGCTGCGTTCTTCTGTACAACGGACGGCAAGACCGCTAGGAAGGTGAACAACTCGCACTGCTGTTTCCACTTTGTTGACATTTTGCCCGCCTTTACCACCAGCTCTAGATGTGGTAATTTCCAAATCCTTATCTGGAATATCTAGTTGTACGGTATTATCTATTTGCGGCATCACTTCCACCCCAGCAAAACTAGTTTGGCGTTTGCCGTTGGCATTAAAGGGTGAAATTCGCACTAAGCGATGAGTGCCTGTTTCCGATCGCAAGTACCCGTAGGCATAGCGACCAGTAATTTCTATAGTTACTGATTTGATTCCCGCTTCATCACCTTCGGAAAGTTCACTTAAAGTGACTTTATAGCCTTGCCTTTCAGCCCAACGAGTGTACATCCGCAACAGCATTTCTGTCCAGTCTTGGGCATCTGTTCCACCAGCACCAGCGTTAATCGTCAGTACTGCGCCTTTCTCGTCGAAAGGACCGGAAAGTAACTGTTGTAACTCCCACTGGTCAAGTTCGCGATGAAGCTTGCTAAGGGTGGTTTCTGCTTCTTGTAGTAATCCCTGATCGGTTTCTAACTCCAAAAGCTCAAAAACTGCTTTCGTATCTTCTAGGCTGGCTTGCCACTGATGATACTGCGACAAATGTGTTTTGAGGTCGTTGAGTTCTTGTAAAGTTTGTTGAGCTTGGGTTTGGTCGTCCCAAAATTCTGGTTGAGCCGATATTTGTTCGAGGTCTTGAATTTTGGCTGTTAGTGCAGGGATGTCAAAGATAGTCCTGGGTTTTACCCAGGCGATTAGATAACGTTTCGATTTCGCGTTTGAGTTCTAAAACTTCCATAGGCTTCGGTCAAAAAAGAGTGCTTTATATTTTAGGCGATCGCTCTATATTCTATTAATTTTAGCTATTATTGACCACACAATCACCCAAGCGTTGGTCTGTCGATGGAAAAATTAATCAGTTGCGATCGCTTTTTCTCATAACTTCATCTAGAGGGATTTGCGCCGATTTTTTTGAGAAAAGGGATTCAAGACTGGGAAGATATGCTACAAATAACGCGAATTATTATAAGCGAAATTTTTCTTTTTTAAAGAAACTTGAAACAAGGCGAATTGTGAGCGGACTTTTTACGCAGTACCCGGTACGCTTTATAAACAAGTTGTAATTTGCGGAAAAAACACTGGAGTTAAGTATGATATTTTGGGGAAACCACACTGGTCAACCAATGCCTTATAGAGGCTGGAATGTGGTTGTGGGTGACAGGCACAATACAAAAGCTAAATTTGCCGCCTCCCTCAACAAGCTGCTTCAATGGCTGCGAGACTATACATCGGTAGATACAGTGACACTTCTGCTTCCTGTGGAAAACCAACAGCATCTGGCTGTATATGCTACTTTCGGACTAGAAGAGGAGATTGCACAGCAGATTCGTATCCCCATCGGGCAAGGAATTGCAGGTCGCATTGCTGAGAGTATGCAGCCGATGATAATTGATAATATGTCGGCGGTGGAAGTCTTTAGTCCCATTCTCCGCCATTCGGGTTTGCGATCGCTTGTCGGTATCCCAATACCTATCACTCAAGAATCGGTTGGGGTTCTACACGTCGGTATGTTTAATTATCATGACTTTAATGAACGCGATGTACAGCAACTGGAATTAATTGCACATCGCCTGAAGTTGATGATCAAGGATGGAGATGTGCTGAATTTCGAGTGCGATCGGCATCACAAGTTCCGAAAGCTTATATCTTACATCAACATTATCCATCAGGACTTTTGGCTTAATTTATCTGCCTTGAAAAAGCTAATTATTAAATTAAAAAGCGTTGGAAAAACTTTCTTGAGTTTTTGTATACATAGATACATCTCCTTCTTTTGGGTAATGGAATCACAAGCAAATTAAAATATTTAATCTTTATTTTGTTGGCTGGAAAGATAAATAGTTTTCCTAACGGGACTTAGACAAAAATTAAGCCCAAATGAAGCCCAAACTGGCTTTATAAGCGGCAAATACGTCACGATTTAGGGTCAGCCAGTCAAAAAATCGAAAAGACATAGCTGTTCTAAAGGCTTC
>JAESFM010000031.1_pt1 | contig 103052 bp, 90 predicted proteins | sample 9266171 | NCBI WGS metagenome assembly JAESFM01 (sample SAMN14505069, study PRJNA617099) | algae metagenome | isolation source: Hassallia sp. WJT32-NPBG1 and co-occurring heterotrophs from well developed... | place: USA: Mojave Desert, Joshua Tree National Park, California | collected 2006-06-22 | reverse complement strand
AAGTCTCTGGAGAGATTCCCCTCTGCTTCGACGCGCAAACGCAGCCAAGTAAGGGAACTCGAAGAAAGAGAAAAACCTGAAAGTGATTTCAGGAATCCCCGTGCGTTTACGCCGGGGAGAACGTCAAGCAGTGTGTTAGAAGCAGCACGATGGGCAGCTTCTTCTTACAATGAGCAACCGTGGAGTTTTATCGTTGCAACTTCGGATAACCAGGCTGAATTCGACCGTTTACTGAGCTGTTTAGCAGAAGGTAATCAAGAGTGGGCAAAGACTGCCCCAGTATTAATGCTATCAGTGGCGAAGCTACAGTTTGAGCGCAACGGCGTAGAAAATCGACACGCTTTTCATGATGTTGGGGCAGCCGCAACTCAACTAGCGATACAAGCAACCGCATTGGGGCTATTTATTCACCAAATGGCGGGATTTGATGTACCTTTATCGCGATCGCTGTACAGCATTCCTGAAGGTTATGAGCCAGTGGCAGCGATCGCACTAGGTTATATAGGAGATCCGCAAACCCTTTCTGAAAAACTGTTGCAACGAACGTTAGCCCCACGCACCCGTAAGCGTTTAGAAAATTTTGTCTTCACCGGGAGATGGAACGAGACTTCACCACTGGTTACTCCTCAATCAATCGGCAACGGGCAAATATAAGGTGGGGACACAGCAGCGAAATTTAGGGCGTTGCAGATTTTAAATATGAGAACAGTTCTTCTCATAACTCCTTTGGCATTTGGTGAACAAGCATTGCGATCGTAACGTCCATTACACGAAATGGCTTTAAGGTGGAATACGTTTTGTTTACATTTATATACAGATAGAATTACCAATACTGGGCAGGGCGAGTCTTACGCTCACTAAGTGCGGACAGAATGAGTGTTGAAATATTCATGCAGCATCACAGACGATCGCATGTTGTAGGCTGTCCGCACAAGTCTAGGGTTGTTGCAGGGGCAGATGCACGAACAGAAAGAGCGTTCATTGGCAGTGCCACTTAATTCTTAACAACAAATATTTAGATTGGTTCTCCCCGTATACCAACTGTATACTGTGCGGTAGTTGTTCCTTCTATGCCTTCAGAACTCGGCAGGCAAAGCACTTAAAGGCTTGCTGTCCTGAAAGATTGTCGTAGTATTGGTCGTCTATCAACTGGTTAGCTGCTTCGTAGTAGGGGGTACGAAGTTCTTGGGCCATTTTCTGGTGCGGACCAAACCAATTAGGCACAAAAATTGTGTCTTCTCGAATCCCTGACCAAATTAGCGCTGTACCTCTAATAGACCCTCTGGGGCTTTCGACGATTATCTCTGAGCCGTTGTTAATACCTGCTGCTTGCGCTACTTTGGGGTGAATTTGAATTAGGCGAACACCGTTAAAAAGTTTGCCCGTGTAAGTCCAGTGTGTGAGCGAGTGAAAATGAACCACACTGGATCTGCCAGTCATCCCCATAAGCGGATACTGCTTATGAACCTCCCCGGAGGAGACTTTCCCTAATTTGACCTTTTGGGTGAATGCTTGCGGGTTCACCGGATTTTTCACCAGTTGCGCTGTATACTCGATGGTGGGATGTTGACCAGTGACCTCCGGATGGGTGTAGAAGATCGGTAGGGCGGCATGTCCAGCGATCGCTAGCTGCTTTTGCATCTCGTGTGTGTAAATCTCTACCTTGCCACTGGGAGTGAGGAATCGCTTGCCTTTGTTTTGAGGATTGAGTGCCTGTGCTGCACGATACCAAGAAGGATGATCCAAATAAAGAGTGCTGACACCCGGATGATCCACTGATGGGCAGGGCCAGCGCAGGGGTTCTGAACGCTTGGACATTCGTTCGCTCGTCATACCACCCATACCTGGAGTGTTTGCGACAAAAGTTGCCCAGAGATTGCGGTAGTCTTTCCATGCCAGAGGAAAGTTTTCTGTCCAGTATTCGGGTGGATTGTGTTTATCTAACTTTGCTGTGGCGTGTGCCAGGTCAATCCAGATGTGCCAGTCTGGTTTTGACTCTCCCACTGGGGGAACAACTTGCTTTTGCCAACGGATTGCCCGGTCATCTCGCCGCATATAGACGGTTTCCATTTCAAAGCCACTGGTGACAGGTAGAATAATGTCGGCGTAGTAGGCAGACTCCTCCATGAACAATCCGGTGTAAACGTAAAAGTCTAGTTGCCGATAAGCCGACTGTACTTTAGCTGTGCGTGAAGAGGCGAGAAGGGGATTTCCCTGAGTGACAATGGCTTTTAGCTGATAGGGCAAGCCTTTGAGGATAGATTCAGCAAAATAATCTGGTCCAACAGGCAGGGCAACATCTTTCTTTGGTGTATTGCCTTTGATAGGTGGCAGATTGAGACCACCGGGCCAGGTATTGTGCATAAAGTTACAACCCCCACCATTGATGCCAATGTTACCTGTTATGGCGGCAAGGAATGCTAGAGTCCGGTAAGTGTCGAAGGCTCCCAACTGGTGAGAAATGCCAGCATTGCAAAAAATGGCAGCGGGTTTGGTTTTAGCGTAACTCTCAGCCAGAAGCTTAATTTTAGTTGCTGGGACATCCGTGATTGCCGCTGCCCACTCAGGCGTATAGGCGTTGCTGACAAGGTGCTTTTTCAGTTCATCAAAGCCCAGTACCCACTTTTGCACAAAAGCAGCATCATATAGATTATTGGTGACAATGTAGTAAAGCATTGCCAACACTAGAGCTAGGTCAGTGTGCGGTTTGGGCGCAATCCATTCGTCTGCTTGCGCTCCTGTAGGAGTTAAGCGGGGGTCGATGACAACTAGCTTGGCTTTGGTAGCCGCGCGGCTTCTGAGAAGATAGGCAAAGGTAACTGGATGAGTTTCCGCTTGGTTAGTCCCTAAAAAGAGAAAAAATCTGGCAGACCCTAAGTCTTCAAAGCCGGTTGCGCCGTCGATACCGTAGCCGTTAGTAAAATTGCCTAGACCAAAAGTCCACGCTAAGGCATTTCCACCAGCATCATTGCAGACAGGACCTACATCGGTGTCGTTGGGACTACCCAGGAGGGTGAAGTAGCGTCCGACCAAAGAACCGGTGCCGCGTGGTAATCTGCCAGAGGTTTTGTTGGCGATCGCCTTGGCTTCTCCCGCATCCCTTAATGCTAGGAACTTGGCGGCGATGGTCTCTAACGCTTCGGACCAAGAAATTGGCTCAAATTTCGAATCGGGTGAACCCTTGGAGCCTGCAACCCGCTTCATCGGCTGAGTTAGGCGGAAGCGGTTATAGACTAGTTGGGTCATCATCGGACCCTTGACACAAAAACCTCCTGCCTGTACTGGATCATCCGGTTCGCCTAAGACATCTATAATGCGTCCGTCTTTCACATGAACCTTCAAACGGCACAGAGAGTTGCAGAATTGGCAAGCACTATCTACAATTTTATCTGGCTGCAACGCAGCCGATTTTTGGGTAAAGTCAAATTCGGTTGATTGGAGAGTGACTGCGCTATTGTGATTTTCAACTATTGCATCTGCCTCCTGGTTTTTCAGTAACTCTACTGTGGTGACAGTGGCTGCACTGACTGCCATCCCTTTGAGAAAACCCCGCCGTGAGTTCTTTTTCTTACCCTTTGACATCATTCAGATGCTCCCTGAAAGTTGGTAATCTCGTGTTGATAGTTTTTTTATTAAGCACTTGTTAATATCCTCATACAAATAGAGGCAGCAACACCAGCTTTTGAATAATAAATTATTCGTTGTCTTATCGCTCTTAATATTGTTGAGGTTTTAAACCGATGTAATTCTCATATGAGTGAGCTACGTTACGACGCTTAGTGTTCTTAGAGACTAAACAATTTTAGCTATATAGTTGATATCACTTTAATAACGCAGCATTCAACGATTGGGCATTAAGGTGGAATAGAACAATTTGGTACGACTAGACACTTCTTTCGAGCCAATGCGGTGCAAGGGAATTGCGAAAAAGGAGGGGTGTTAAGACGGGTATAATTTCTGTTAGCCAGCAGCAAGCGATCGCTATACCTCCTACCTCCAACCCGAAGAGCGATAGCATACAGCAATTTAATACCGCACAATAAGGCTTTGAAACTTCTAAATTTCATCAAGGACTGTCAAAACGTGCCATCCTCTAACAACACAGTAGTGGCATTCACCACAATTTGCGCCGAACCTGTAAAAAACGATCGCTCGATTGTTTTCGGTGTATCACTAGCTTGGTGGTAATGCGGAGTACGTAAATTTGCGGTATCCGTCACTAACACTGCACCCACTCCCTGAAACCAAAATGGTGCATGATCACTGCGTAGCGTATCCGGTGTCAGCCAGCCTTTAAGGGGAACTGCCAGCTTTAGCAATGCTGGCATTTCTACATCCCCCTTTTTTATAGGAGTTGGTGGTAACTGTGAGTTTTGAAAAGCATTAAGTAAAGGCAAGTGTTCTGCATCGCCGATCGCTGCTAAAAAATCGCCTTTGTCACTAGGTGGGCTGACAGGTAAACCCACTGGATATTGCTGACATCCAACTTTGTAGCAAGCATAACCCACCATATCCATCACAATTACACCGCGCAGATTTGCCAAACGAGTGTTATTGGCGACAAAAGCCTTACTACCCAAAAGTCCCGCTTCTTCCTTGTCAAACAATGCTAACTGTAATGTTCTGGGAGTGGGACGAGAACCAAGAAGTCGGGCAACTTCCAGCACCACAGCCACACCACTAGCGTTATCATCAGCACCAGGAGAGATAGCAACGGTATCGTAATGCGCTGCGACAAGAATTGCTCCTGCTGTTTTGTCAGTTCCTTGACGTTCAGCAAAGATGTTAACCCCGTCAGAGAATTTTTCTAAAGTTGGTTTCCAACCTAATTTTTTCAATTCAGATGTAATGTAAGTGCGAGAACGCGATCGCTCTACATCTGTAAAGCGCTTAAAATTCAACTTTTGAATGTGAGCAAATAACCTGTCAGCAGACACTTGGGGAGCGTTCCTCACCTGCTTTGATTCTGCCTTTCTTTGGGGTGTTTCCACTCGCGTAGTTGCAACAACTGGTGTCTCTTCCGTTGGGCGAAAAAACACACCAATACTCATCACTACAACTGCTACAAGCACCACCAGCACCAGCCAAATCCATTTTTTCATATAAAAGCTCTCCCTTGTCCCTCAGCATACGATAGCGCCGAAGAGGAAGTTTGACGCCTCGTCTTTTGACAACGGATTAAGTATTGTTAAAGGTTAATTGTTAATTGCCTCACCAACAACCAACCACGTACAGACGCGATTAATCGCGTCTCTACCAACCACTAACAACTATCAAAATGCTAGATTTGTTGCTCATTGTCGTTTTAGGATTCCTGGGGAGTTTTGGTCACTGCGTAGGGATGTGTGGTCCCCTATCGGTGGCGTTTTCTTTATCTAATAAACAGGAAACTCTCAATTGGCGACAGCAATTAAAATTTCATACACTGCTGAACTTAGGGCGAATGTTAAGTTATGCCTTAGTTGGTGCCGGCATTGGGGCATTGGGTTCAGTGTTGCTTGCTAGTGTAAATTTCGCTGGCATTGGTAGCGATTTACGCCGTTGGATGGCAATTCTCACAGGATTAATGCTGATATGGTTTGGGTTAGGACAAATAAAACCCGACTTATTGCCGCGTATACCGATGTTACATCCTTTATTGCAGGGTAAATTACGCGATCGCCTAAATAAAGGAATGGTCAAACTTTCCCTAAAATCAACATGGTGGACACCAGCACTTTTAGGCATGACATGGGGTTTGATGCCTTGTGGTTTTTTGTATGCGGCTCAAATTAAAGCTGCGGAAACTGGTAATTTGTGGATGGGGGCAGCAACTATGCTGGCTTTTGGTTTGGGAACTTTACCCATGATGTTAGGTGTAGGTGTGTCTGCATCTTTGGTAACTCAAGACAAACGCAGTCAGCTATTTCGCTTAGGTGGTTGGGTTACTCTCGCTATTGGTGCTATTACTCTGTTGCGGACTGGCAACACAATGGTAGACTACACCGGACACGCTGCTTTGATATGCTTGATAATGGCATTAATTGCCCGTCCGATTAGCAGCTTATGGGCTTCTCCCATGCGTTACCGTCGTGCTTTGGGAGTAGGGGCTTTTGTTCTGTCTTTGGCTCACACAGTCCACATGATGGAACACACACTGCAATGGAATTTTGCCGCTTTCTTCTTTTTGCCACCTGATTTTCAATGGGGCATAGCTATAGGTGCTGTAGCATTGGTATTAATGACTCCCGCAGCTTTGACAAGTTTTGACTCTTTGCAAAAATCCTTGGGCAAGCGTTGGCGACAAATTCATTTATTAAGCCTACCAGCTTTGCTTTTTAGTGGTATTCATTCTGTGCTAATTGGTTCCCATTACCTCGGCTCTTTACAATTAACTTGGGGAAATAAATTAGCAACAGTGCTCATAGGAATTGTCACTCTCGGTGTATTGCTGTTGCGTTGGCGAAACCCACCATCAAAAATTCAAAATTCAAATTCAAAACTCAAAATTCGCTCATGATACCTACGACACCCCAACCAAGTCGCGGTAAATCATATTCGTTCCCAGGTGCAGCCTCATGTTTCGGGAGGCAGTCGCGATGAAAAAAAAATCACCAGCAAGTATGAAAAAGGTTTCTTCCCTTCTGCCTTCTGGCTTCTGCCTTCTGGCTTCTGGCTTCTGCCTTTTGCCTTCTACCTTTGTAGCCTCTGCCCATAACGTCAAAACAGCGGCAGATGTTGGCGGTACGCTCCACATTCAACCAAACGATAATCCCCGTGCTGGGGAAGCTTCGCAAGTTTGGATTGCCCTTACCCGTAAAGGTGGAAAAACTATCCCCTTGAAAGAGTGTAATTGCCAATTAGCTGTTTACGCTGAACCTCATTCACCAAATGAGCCAGCACTGCTTGAGCCACCCTTGCAAGCCATTAGTGCCGAGCGTTATAAAGGCATTCCCGGTTCAGAAATTACATTCCCCAAGCCGGGAGCTTATCTGTTACAACTCAGCGGCAAACCTGCATCTAGCGGGAGTTTCCAACCGTTTAAGTTAAAGTTTGAAGTCACTGTCGCCGCCGGTTCAGCATCAGCCTTTAATACACAGAATGTCCAAAATGTCAATGATGCTGTAGTAGATAGAAAAAGTGGGTTTAGTTTACCAATAGCGATCGCTTTATCAGCCCTTGCAGCAGGAGGCATCATATTTGTCTTACTGCAACGAAGGAGATGAAGAGACTAAAAGATGGGGAGATAAAGAATGCTAATGCAATGAGATTCTCATTTTTTCCTTTTTCCGACACCCTAACTTTGTGTTTGTTTCGATCTGTGGACACAAAGTTAGGGGTGTAAAGGCAAAAAAGTTATACAGTTGGTTCCTGGTATTTAACTCCTCGTTTTTTGTGACGGTAATCAGCAACGATAGGATAAGCAATGTTGCGTAACCGATTGATGGCACCGACAGGACGATGCACTGCTAGACCATTCCCAGGAGAAAAACGGAGATTTTCCCCAAAGTCATCTTCTTTGGGAGAGTGAACGTTCTGATGCTTAACTATCAGACGACCAACTGTAAAGAAGGGTGATTCCTCTTCATTCCAAACAATGGTGGTATCATCAATGGACATCTCTGGGCTAGTTTGAAATTGGATTTGAAAGTCCCAATAGTATTCAGCATCAGGCTTTGCTAGCGCTTGAATGATATCCTCTCGGTAGTAGTTGTCCTCTGAACCTAAGCCCTTGGCACGCTTAAGATCACTTTCTGGTCTGGAATCAAGAGGAAGTTGTTGATGAGGTGGTTGACTGGAAACTGGAGTAAATCCATATTTAATCACAGCCGGATATTCCACAGGAACTTGACCTGGTTGGGATGGGTCAAAATCAGGTTTGAGTCCCACAGAATACGCTGAAGCACTCCAATAGCGTTCTGTGAGCAAACTCTTGGGAAACCGTTTGAAACTGGTTTTTAGAAGTGAGGATTCGTAGGGATGCAACTTTAGCCATAAAAGCACGAGCAGCTTAAGAACCGGAGACAGCCCTGCTCGATAAACTGCCAAAAAAAAGCCGTAGAAGTCTTTGATGGTTCTAACAAAAAAGAATTCGGTATTGTGGACAATAATATCTTGGGTTTTTAACTCGTGACTTTGCGGTAGTCTTTCTCCTTCTACCCCTATCACTTTTATAGCCATCGAGCGCGTATCCCCTTCATAATCATTCTTTACTGAAAACGCACCATTTGCAAATCGTAGCCAAACCGGATATTGTTTCGGTTTTGCAAATAAACCTTGTTTTAGGGAAATGGCAGAAAGTTGAGCTTCAGTTAATGAGGTATGTTTGCTCAATTCCTGCTTAATTGCTGCTTCATCAAAGTCAAAGATTTCTAGAGTTCCTTGAACAGCAGCGTGGGTTTTAGCATGAGTATCTCTCTTTGCGGGTTGTTTCTTCTCACCCCCGTAAAGATTTTCCATGTTCTTTTTGACCAGCTCACTCATGAGAGCGCAATATTTGGTTTCGTCTTTTTCTGGGTATTCGGTAAATAGCTTCATTTTTTTAAAGGTAGGATTAATTAATCGATTCAGTAGGGCTGGTGAATAAAGGTATTAAATCACGCAGAGCATAACACTGACGTGCGGTGAGGCAGTCGCTCAGGGGGTTTGCCCCATGAGGAACTGCCGTTAGCGTAGCATTAGCGACCCTCTTGAGCGTCACCAAAAAGCTTGTCGTCAGATATCACACTAAAAGCCGAATGTTTATTAAAGGTCAAAAGTAACTTTGTACTTTTTGCCTGATGGAGGAACGTTGCGATTAACTAAATCTGAGACTGTGTTGGTATTTTGAATTATTTCCCAACCGACAGGAGAAAAAGTGTCTTTATTGAAGATATTGGGTGATAGTAAAGGATTAGTTAGCGCTTGAGAAAAGGCATCAATCCCAATTAAGCGTGCTACTAGAGAAGGAATAGTTGAATTTTGCCGCCCATCCTCGGCGTAAAGCCCCACAAAGAACTCAATCTTATCAACATGACCATATAATTCTTTGAGTTTCTCTTGAGCAAATTCATTGCCGGTAATTTGCTCAAACTTCGTCACTCTGGGGAAACCGCACAATTGGCGATAATCGTTGTAGCTTGCTAATTGTAATTGCCGTCCCAGTTTAATAGCGGGTAACTCGGTTAACTCAACCAATATATCAGGGGTGTTGAATAAACCAATTTTTGTACCTGGTTGAGAACAAGTTTCCTCCATCAATGCCCCCAAACCTTGGTCAATGAACATCTTATTGTTCCAGAGAGATGTAGCAATATGAGTTGGTTTACCGTTATAGTTAAATGTTTCGGGAATTGCACTATGCCAGCGATAAACAAAGTCAAACTCAATTGCCATATAATTGGGACGATGCCAGCTTTCCTTAGTAAAAGCTTCAGGATCGGCAAACAATTTAAAGTGATAAGGAGTTATGTGGTTAATATACTCTTGCATGATGATTTTGAGAATAATCGCCATGAGAATATTTCTTGAGGTTTGGAAGAGCCGTTCATCATCCCAATCTGGATAATTGCTTGCTAATTCATCACAAAGACGATTATGTTCCCGGATACATAGAGTATTGAGCATGACATAGCCAATTTGCACATTTGCTCGTTCTACTCCCATCGCAAACAAATATTGTTTTTTATCTGCGGGCTGCCTTTTTTCATCATTAACGGGTTCATAAAGACCGACAAATTGAGGGTCAACTATACCCTGTGCTGGGTCGGCATAATAAAACAAGGGATATTCTTCTTCTACACCATCTTGGCGCTTGAGTTTCTGAGTTTTGAATTTACCTCCTTCAAAGGTTCTTAAAAGATGTGTTTGTTTTCTGGTTAAACCATAAACATTACACAAATCAATTTCATGGTTGGAAGTATTTTTTAATTTATTATAGTGATCGAGGCGGAGAAAACTATCAGTAAACCACTGCACCCAATAGGGAAACAGCATAGTTGATTTGGTAGAATAAATCGTTTTTCCATCTCTTTTACGGAATAAAACAGCCAGGTCTTCAACTTTTGGTAAATTCCCCTCAGAGTTTAACTTTGGATCGGGTGGTAGATGTCGTCCTGTATAACTGCGATCGTTGAGTGATTCCCAGGAAGTATAACTATCAGTTTTCTTAGGAATTTCAGTATCAGGAATATGCTTATCTAGACTCATCATACTGTAGGCATTAGGACGAGTAGGAATTTTATAGATGAGACTATTAATCAAAGTTTTATTAACTTTACGTTTTATAGATTCGTTACTTTGTATAAGTTGCCAAAGCCCTTTAAAGTTTGTTAAAGCTAATGTCTGAAGCTTATTGTTTAACCCGTCTTTGGATGTATCTCTTTTTCCAGTCATAATTTTTTTACCTTTCTTTTTTCAAATTTTTTATTTGTATTCAATGCACCCTAAATTTAACTGTTTCAGTTGCCCAAATAATTGAAAAAATCGAATACTTTTTGTACTAGGACTTCTGACTTGGGAGCATTAGCAGAGAAAATGTATAAGAATCTAGTGCAGCTTATCTAGTTACTTGTAAGTAAAAGATGAAGAAGCAATTGTCTGAACGACACGCTACGCGATCGCATCTGGTGACAAGACCGTGAGTAATGAGGGAATAATGTCAAGATATCGCATTAATTCAGTTTGTCGATAAGATGAAGTAGATTCTTGGGTCGATAGTCCTTGCGACTTTTCAAACGATTGAGTGCGCTTTCATGAAGATCATCAATGACATCGCTGACCTCACGAAACTTGATTCCTGCGAATTTAAAGAATCCAACATCGTTCTTAAAGTCACATTCATAATTGGGGTTAATGCCTGTCGGAATCACACTTGGATCTAAGTCAAGCCCCAATTCTAGGACACCGATGGAATCAATCATCCACTGTAAGGCAGCATCTGATAAGCCGCTGTGTTCTTCGGTTCCACCGCCAACGCAACCATGCTCACCTGGAAACCACTTTTGAATCACCCGCTGGTTTTCAGCCTCAGGATGCTTCTTCATCGGAGTTACATCAAAGACTTCGCGGATTTCGTCGATCGCCATAGCGTGCAATGCATTCTGAACACATTTGTTTAATGTAGTGTCATGGAATCTGTACCGCTTATTCAGCTGCTCGTGCAACTTGCTGAAGGCGGGTATCCCAGGAATACCAAGGGCGCCGACGGTGTCAAAACAACCAACCAAGGTGATAGGGACGCGCTCTCCGTAGTCTTTACGGTATTCGTTTGCTACCTCATCTCTGGGTTTAATGCCTCGGTTACGGTAAAGCTCGTAAGCTTCATGTGCTTTGGTGACATGGGGACGGTCTAAAAGACCGGAGCAATAGATCATCCCCGCTAGACTCCTAACTGTGTAAGCACCGCGACTGAAACCGAACATATAGATTTCGTCACCAGGAACATAGTTGAGACTAAGAAATCGGTAGCCATCTTCTATATTTCTATCGATTCCTAGTCCAGTTGCTCCGCCTAAAACCTTTTGACTCTCGGTTCCAATGCCCTCGTCATAAAACACGATCTGTGTAACTCCGTCACTGGCGATCGGTTTCACCGATTGAGCCAGCTTAACTATATTGCTTGGGTAAGCACTCGTTAACTGCTGCCAGGTTCCATCACAGCAAACTACAATACGTTTCATAAAAAATCTTACTTTTCGTTTAATGCTATTTACGTTCAGGCAAAGAGTTTTAAGTTGACTCTAAGAGGCTGTTTGAAAATCAATGAGTGCGGGTTTTGTCAACGCAAAAGACAACTCTGCACAACAGTGTTCGCCTCAAGACATCAGTCCAAGGCAGAATAGTATTGCAGCAGCGTACATACTCGCTGGCTTAAAGCGTCTAGCTTGACAAATGCTTTAATAGAAGCCGCTTGAAGTGTATCTCAGCGCACATCGCGTCTTTACTATCTCAAAATTTTCATAAAAATGCAAGGACAGTTAAGACAGTTAAATAAACACTTAATAAATATTTCATAATCTGTTAAACGTGCTGCCCGAAGGAAACTAGGTATTCGCCCCCAATGCCCAAAACGAGTTTGGAAAACCAGGAAAAACACAGGAAGACCAATCAAAATTTCTATTCCTAGATTTCACTTCTGAGCGGTGTTTCGCTTTTGTTCAACGCAAATAACGTCGTCTCGTCGTCAGATGGGAGCGTCGAAAGATTTATTTTAAGGCATTTATTTACCACGCTACTATCCACACCTGGATTCACAAAATATTATATTATTAGTGGCATCGGTTCTTGTAAATGGAAGTTTTATTTGGCTGAAAGCATTCTATAACAACAATCATTAAATTGATTGTTTATAAATAATAAATTAAGAACTAAGTACCTACGTGTTTTTATCATCAATAAAGCGGTAGAAGTAAGAGAACTTTTAAGATGCGCCTTAACTCAGCACTGATTTTTATCAATAAAGCGGTAAAAGTAAGACAACTCTTAACATCATGTCTGAAAAGTTTTCGGCGAATATAATTCGCTACTACACAGGCAAAGTCTGCCTACGCAGATTAATGAAAATAAGGGATTTTAAACCCGCGTAGGCGGGTTTTGATTGTGTAGCCGCGAATTATATTCGCCCCGTAAAGTAAAAAATAATACTTCTCAGACATCCTCTCATAGTAAACGGGCACCTCCCTCATGTCAAATGCTTTGTAGTTACTGGAGCTATAGGTTTTAGGCATACCCCAGACAATTTCATGGAATTACGGCATCTTAAATATTTCGTGGTTGAGCAACAGCCGCGTCGGGTTTCCCGCGTTGAAGCATCTGGCGTGGGCAAGGAAGAATTATCCCATGCCCCATGCCCCATTCCCTATTTATGCCTTTGCTGATGCCACTGCCACGAGTGAACGAGAATATCTTTCAAGGATGAATATTGAGGTTGCCAATTTAAGATTTTTCTGGCTTTCTCGCCACTACCGATGAGTGATGGTGGATCTCCAGGACGGCGATCGCATTCTTTGATGGGAATCTCACGTCCTGTGACAAGCTTTGCGGTTTCAATAACTTCTCTGACTGAGAAGCCGTTACCATTGCCTAAATTGAAAACTTCGCTGTCCCCCCCGTCTAAGAGATATTTCAATCCCAAAACATGAGCGTCTGCTAAATCATTAACGTGAATATAATCGCGAATACAACTACCATCAGGCGTGGGATAATCGGTACCAAAAATTGAGATAAATTCGCGTTTGCCTAAAGCTGTCTGTAACACCAAAGGAATTAAATGAGTTTCTGGGTTGTGATCTTCACCCAAGCGACCATTAGGATCAGCACCAGCGGCGTTAAAGTAGCGGAAACGAACTGATTTAAAATCGTAGGCGGTATGAAAGTCAGAAAGAATCCGTTCTACCATCAGCTTAGTTGCGCCGTAGGGATTGATCGGATTTTGGGGATGGTCTTCGGGAATTGGGACAATTTCCGGAACACCATAAGTGGCACAAGTAGAAGAAAAGACAAATTTCTTAATAGAAGCTGCCAGCATTGCTTCTAACAGCGTCAAAGTGCCGACAACATTATTGCGGTAGTATTTTGCTGGGTCAGTAACCGATTCTCCTACGTAGGCATAGGCAGAAAAGTGCATCACTGCGGCAATATTGCGGGTAGAAAATAAGTTATCTAACAAAGGGCGATCGCCTGTATCTCCTTCTATCAGTTCTACCTGTAGAACCTTTTCTACCAAGTCACGATGCCCATATACCAGGTTATCCAGTATTATCACTTCATATCCCGCCTGCAATAAAGCAAGCACTGTATGAGAGCCAATATATCCAGCTCCACCCGTAACTAAAATGCAAGGCTTTTCTGGCGACATACTTTTCATGTTTGATTTCACACAACTTAATTTACTAATTACACATCACTGAACAGGAAAATTACAAATACTGGGTGCAATATCACAAAATTGCTCTAAAATCACTACGACGGTAGTCTTTGTGTGAGGGGAGCCACCCCCGTTCTTGGGGAGTGGCGTTGTGATGTATTTGTAGTCAGGTAACAATGTGTTTACAATTTGACAATAAAATTAATCAACTGCCCAAAACTTCTAGCCTGACCCTTACGGGTGAATCCTTTGGATACGCTAGCCTTCGGCAACTTTGCCTTGGGCGAATGCAAGCGCCAGTTGTTTTATGTTGGCAGACCCTTTCAGCAGTCGCTCATGGGGGAAACCACGCCACTCTCCTCAACGCGGGGAACCCGCGCACGGAGGTGGCTCCCCAAGACCGCGCTGCTTCACCATCGCACTGGCTCACCGCACTAGAAAATTTGAGAGTAAATTCATGTTTCTACTGTTAAGCCGAGTACTTCTGTGGCTGCTTGTTGGCACAATCGTCTATTCTTTGTTCCAGAGATTTTATCCCTCAGGAAGTTTTGCTGGACGATTGGTCGTAGTTATTTTCTTGCTCGTTTTGGCGCTGTCGTTTATTAACCCTAATGAACCAGCGGTGGCTTCGTTGTGGAGAGTGGTGTCATTCCCGCTCAAGCCTCTGGGAGCATCAATATTGATGATGATGTTTGCAGCTCAAAGAATCAACAAGGGTGGAATAGGCGAACCAGGCGGATACTTGCTTGGCTGGGCGCTAACGATTTTATTGTTGGCAAGTACACCAGCTGTTGCCTATTTCTTAGTTAGATCGCCTGTCGCAATGGTGGGTGAACCCTCCATCGCCAGTCAAGTCGAGAATTACCGCCTCGCGTCAACATCTGGCACACTAGTTGCATTGGGGCAATCATCTGATAGTGCAACTATTTCCGATATCGGAGGTTCGGGCATTCTACCTGCCCTAGATAGTGTGGCAACCATAGCATTAAACAACTTCGAGGTTAAAATTCCACCCTACCTGTTGCAAAATCCTGCGGATATTACCAGACGAGGATTGCGGCTTGAAGACTTTGTACCCAATGCAGAAACACTCTCACTAACAACGCGAGTTTGGGAAAGTTATCTTAATCAGACTTACTTTTTCTTGCGTGGTAGGTAAGGCACTTACAAGTAATAAAATGTCCAGCCGTGTATTGAAATGGTTGGTTGGTTTAAGCGGATCTGGGTTTGACGGTGAATCAGTCGGCAAAAGCCTATGCCGTCTATTCATACTCATGAACCCGTTCGCGCAGCGTATCGTTGGCGCAGCTTCTCGTAGACAAGAGAGGGGCTGGACATTTTATTTTTTGCATCTCCCTAAGGGGGCTTCAGTCCAAAGCAAAAGGGAAAAGGTAAAAGGTAAAATTAAAAGGATACAAGCCCCTAAATTTATGGGGCAATTCTTTTACTTTTTCACTTATTCCTTTGATGAGTCGCACCCATCCCCAAAAGTATGCGAGTCTGGAAGGAATAAGCATCTGGAAAAAACTTTTCCCCTGTCCTTAGTCTCCAGTCCCTTTAAATGGCACAATCACGACGACTTGCTAAACTTGGTGCTTACATGCGTCCCCATTGGCGGGAGGCTACATTAGGCATTGTCGCTTTGTTCATTGTCAACGGTTTGGGGGTTTATATCCCCTTATTAATTCGTTCGGCAGTTGACAAACTCTCAGCCACTTTCAGCTTGAACCAAGTACTAAATTATGTAATACCGATATTCTTTCTAAGTACAGCGATGTGGTCAATGCGTATGGCTTCCCGCATCTGGCTGTTTGGGGTGGGGCGTCAGGTGGAATTTGACTTGAAACAACGGATTTTTGAACATTTATTGAAGCTAGAGCCGGCTTATTTTGCTACCAATACTGCTGGCGATTTGATTAGTCGGGCTACTAGTGATGTAGATAATATCAGACGGTTGTTGGGTTTTGCTGTATTAAGTTTGGCAAATACTGTGTTTGCCTATGCATTGACGCTGCCAGTGATGCTGTCTTTGAGTGTGGATTTGACATTAGCTTCTCTGGCAGTTTATCCTTTAATGTTTTTCTTGGTGCATGTATTTAGCGATCGCTTACGCAACCAACAAGCAGCAGTTCAAGAGAAACTTTCCGACATCAGCGATCTCATCCAAGAAGACATCAGCGGCATTGCTTTAATTAAAATCTACGCCCAAGAAGAAAATGAGCGTCGCGCTTTCTCCGAAAAAAATAAGAATTTATTTGACGCTAACCTGAAACTGGCGAATACCCGAAATAGATTATTTCCCCTAATTGGTGGACTCGCCAGTCTCAGTTCACTAGTTATTATCTGGTTGGGGGCAACGCGGATAGCTTCGGGAAACCTCGGCGTGGGCGATTTTGTCGCACTTTTGATTTATGTAGAGCGTCTGGTTTTCCCTACCGCTTTGTTAGGATTTACAATTACTGCTTACCAACGCGGTGAAGTTAGTATCGATCGCATTCAGGCGATTCTTTCTGTTACACCAAAAATTGAAGATACAAGCGGCGCTATACATCTACCTTTAGACAGAATTAAAGGGGAATTGTCGGCAAAAAACCTTAGTTTCACTTATCCTGGTGCTACCACCCCAGCTTTAGATAAAGTTAATTTTACCATCCTTCCTGGGGAAACTGTGTCAATTGTCGGCGCTATAGGTTCGGGTAAATCAACTTTGGCGAATGCTTTGCCACGTTTGTTAGATATCGAATCAGGGCAGTTATTTTTAGATGGCAAAGACATTACCCAGATAGAGTTAGCAGATTTAAGAAATGCGATCGCCTACGTTCCTCAAGATAGCTTTCTATTTAGTACCACCATCAAAAATAATATCCGCTATGGCGATCCTCTCAGCGAACAACAAGATGTAGAATCAGCCGCTCATCTTGCACAAATTCACCCAGAAATTATCAATTTTCCGCAACAATACGAGACTTTAGTAGGAGAACGTGGTATTACTCTTTCTGGCGGTCAGCGACAACGTACAGCTTTAGCTAGAGCAATGTTAGTTGATGCTCCAGTCTTGGTTTTGGATGATGCACTCTCCAGCGTGGATAATCAAACAGCTACACAAATCTTAAAAAATCTCTCTGGTGGTACGCAACGTAAAACAGTTGTTTTTATCACTCATCAATTGTCTGCGGCTGCTGTTGCTGACCGAATTATTGTGATGGACAAAGGTAAAATTGTTCAGACAGGTAATCACCTAGAACTTGTACAGCAACCGGGGCTTTACAGAACTTTGTGGAGTCAGCACCAAGTAGAGGAATTACTGCATTAAGTTTTTATTCCATACACATTTGTATTGTATTCACCCCTAAAACTGGTATAAAACTCAGATGAGAACATGCGTTAGTTTTTTTGAGATTTGGGCACTATAAATAACCTCAAAAAAACTATTTGGCATAAACGATGTTTCAAACTGAGTTATCAAATCGTGTTTCCAAGAAGTTTCCTGGATCTAAGTTAGTGTATCGCCATATTTACGCGATCGCATCTCTACTCCTAATTAGCCTGCTGAGTTCATTTAGGCTTTCACAACCCCACCAATTTATCTCTAACTGGTTTGATGGCTTTCTGGGGGGACTAGCACATCCTGTACTAGGCTTGCATCATTTGGTTAATGTGGTTGCTATTGGCTTACTCTCTGGTATAGTTGTACGTGGCGCTTTGATACCCGGTGGCTTTGTGCTAGCAACGCTGTTAGGAATTATCAATCATTTACTCTATCTAAATTTACCAAGCGCGGAAACAGCGATCGCCTTTTTCACGATCATCTTTGCAGTTATCCTGGCGATCGCCAATCAACCAAATCTAATGGTGATGGTGCTGCTGGTCGCTACAGCTGGTTTGTTTCACGGTTACACTTATGGTCAAGCGATTTTAGAGACACCAATAAGTGCACAGGTTGCTTATATGCTAGGTTTGACCTTGACTCAATATGTTGTTGCCATGAGTGCCAGAGAAATTGGCAATATAATCAGCATGAGACAACTTCAGAATATTCGCAACGCTTCCGGCTTTGCTTTTTCGGCGATGGGTATCGTTTTTCTTAGCTATTCGATAATATAAACAAGTTTAATTTTAAGGCAAAAAATTATGGTAATTGCTAAATAACATGAGCGAATATCTATTAGCAATTACCCATAAACAACTAACTAAAAAGCTCCTATTTTCGCAAATATGACGTAGATTGTTTTCAAAATCAACTGCAAGTCATATAGCGGATGCCAATTTTCTTGATAACGCAAGTCTAAATCGACCACTTGTTCAAAATTTTTCACGCTTGAACGACCGTTAACTTGCCATTCACCAGTCATACCTGGTTTAACGCTTAAGCGTTGCCAGTGACGCTGATTGTAGTAAACTACTTCATCAGCGGTAGGGGGACGAGTTCCCACTAAACTCATTTCACCTACTAGCACATTCCAAAACTGGGGAAGTTCATCTAAACTGGTACTTCTTAAAAAGCGCCCAACTTTTGTTACACGGAAGTCATTTTTATTTTTAAACAGCAGTCCATTAGCTTCATTATCCACTAATGATTTTAATTTCTCGGCGTCAACAACCATTGATCGGAATTTACGCATACGAAATGGACGTCCTTGTAGTCCATAACGTTCTTGAGCGAAGAAAATTGGACCAGGACTATCAATTTTAATCGCCAGTGCTATCGGCACAAAAGCGATCGCTAAAATCAAAAGTCCTATCAAGCTTCCCAAAATATCTAAACAGCGTTTAAGTTTAGACTGCACTGATGGGTGAGGGGTAAGTTGTAATTCCCAAGCTTGTGAAGTTGCACCCTGGAAAACGGTTTTTAATGGTGTTTGGTACATTGCCAAGCCGAATATTTAGCGAAAAACGTAAAATCACGGAGCTTTAATTTGACTATAGACTTTGGTTAATCAAAAGAAAATCCTTCTGCCCAGTACTTTCACTGAATCTTCATCAACAGGATTGGGATCATCACTTTTGATAAACTTAATGTAAAGTTAATCAAATATTACTTGTGGCGGATGAAAAATCATTTTAAATGTGAAGTTAACATAAAATTATGTTAGAATTTTCTACCAAATGAGTGCATATACTGGAGAAAATTTCCCACTTCACCAAACTGCCGTCAGTTAACGTGCAAAACGCGAGGCTGACAATTTCAACCAAGTTAAATTAATATCTGGCACAGATGTATAAAGCATCCTGATGAAGATAGATTTTACTGGGTAATAAGTAAGATGGTGCTGCTGACACAATGTAAATACTAGATGTGATGTAAGCAAAAGCCAAATCACATCTAGAGAAACAACTCTTCTTCATATATTCAGCAAAAGCACCGAGGAATAAAAGCAAAAACGCTATGACAATAGCAGCGAATGCATTTACTACCTGTATTAAGTTATTCAAACAATCTTTAGTGAGTTTACTTTTATGCTCTCTCAAACTTGGGGTGTTAGAGACATGGTATCAGCAGGGGTCGAAGTTAAAATAAATCGCTTAGAATCCATTGTTGAACAAATAGGGGAAGCAGTACTTGCTACCACGGAAACCATTGAACGTCTGGCTGAAAGAGTAGATACTATCAGCGTGCAAGTAGAAGAACAGGGAAAGCAGGTACAGCAGCAGGGTTACCAAATTTTGGCATTATGTGATGCAGTGCAAACCCTTACTGAATCTCAGGATGATACACTGCAAAGGCTAAATCATCTAACATATACCCTAGACCGCTTGATGACATTAATTCAAGGCGCACCCGAAGGATAAAGCATGAATTAAAGTCTTTAATCTCTGAAGTTCTCATCTAACGAGGATATCGGAAGTATAAAGTAGGAAGTGAACATTCTTCGGTGAAACTACTTGCTTATATTTAATTTTTCTTTGGGACTTGCTTTTCCCCGTTAGATGAGTGCGACTTACATGTAGGAAGTTAAACCCTTAACTGAGTGACAGCAATTTTACCGGAAAAACATACATCGACATCACTGCCAGGAGTGCGATCGCGTTTGCTATATTCCCCTGCATAATAAAAATCATCGCCGTCAATTCGGTAATTAATCGGTAATGGTTTAGTACAAGGTTGGCAAAATACCACTTCTGGATCTGGTTCTCCCGGCACTAAATGTGGTAGATTCACATTCCAGAAACTCCCAGGCTCTAAAGGACGCTGAAGTAAGTCACCTAAAACGCCTTCTGTCCATTTTGCCGCTACATCCCAATCTACATTCAGCTTGCCTTTACGATAGTGAGAAACTGCGATTCCGGGAATACCGTGCATCGCAGCTTCCCTTACAGCGGCAACAGTTCCGGAAATATACGCATCAACTCCCAAATTTCCACCAGCATTGATCCCCGATAGAACAAACTTGATATTTTGAGAGATTTGTGATATTGCTATTCTGATACAATCGGCGGGAGTGCCGGCGATCGCATATTCATTATCAGAACGTCGTTGCAGGTGAATCGGACGAGTTGTAGTCACTTGATGTCCGCAACCCGATTGATGGTGTTTGGGAGCGGCGATAATTATATCTTGACCATTGACAGCTTTGAGCAGTGATTTAATTCCGGGAGCGTCGATTCCGTCGTCATTGGTGAGGATGAGAGTCATATAGCGGTTTTCAGAAAGCCTGCAATACAAATTGTAAAGACATTAAATCTAACGTCTCTAGTATGTATTTAATTCACATAAGAACTGCCATATAATTTTTGCTATTTGATATCGGTATATGTAGCCCAACATAGTTGACTTGTATAAAGAGCGCTTTTTTGGTGACATCTCCTACACTGTACCCATCATCGGGTCAGTGTAGGCTTCCAAGACAATCCGGCTATCGCGCGCGGAGGCTCTTGGCTTTAAGTGCGGAATGCCCTACCGCCCTATTTTTTATGTTTATCGCTGCATTATGATCGCGGTCAAGACTGCACCCACAGCTAGGACAATCATGCCATCTTACATGCAGCTTTTTAGGTACTTTTACGCCACAACTAGAACAATCTTAACTTGTCCCGGACGCAATGACCGTGATGACCAACAAACCAGCATTCTCGGCTTTGTTTGTCAGTATCGACACAAAGCGCGTGCCCTCCAGCATCAAGTACAGACGAGGAAGCAATGAGGAAACAAAATGAAAGATAAATATATCAGAGTTCGGACATCAGAAAGAAGATTAAATAAGCTGCGGTTATATGCAAGCTTAACAGAAAAAACAATGACTCAAGTAATTGATGAGATGATTGATTCATTAAAAATACCGGAAGTTGGCAATTCCTCATCGACCAACATTACTCAATGAACTGCGTTATTGCTAGGAAAGTCAATTCGTCATTGCCCAAAATTCATCTCACGCTCCCCTGAGTGCAGGGTGAGACGTGAGGCTTCTTTTGCTTTAAGCTAAACGCTTTTCTGAAAATTAGGCGATCGCTTAACACCCAAACGTTTCTTACTGACTGCCAATACTCCTACTACAGCAAATAATCCAGAGAGATAGGAAGATTCCGGAACCTGCTGGGATGGGTTGTCACACAGATTACAAGGGTTAAGATCCACATTTGCGTAAGTCCTGTCTCAATTGCAAACCATCAAGCAACTTGCTGGGAAAATTATTCGTAGGATATAATTAACACATCGTTTACAGAGTCCGCTCCCAAGCACTTGGGTTAATCCCAAAACCCAAGGCTGGGACGGTTTTTCTTCAATCAAGCTGTAACATAAATTTGCCTAGGTTTGAAATCAGATCCTAGTTTGTGAGCACAATATTCTCAGTAATTACTGCCCCAGGTATATGCGTTGTTTTCCTTTTTAGGCTGGAATGGCAGCCACAAGCGAGTCAAATTTACCCCTTTTGGCAAAAGTAAAAATTGAAGGCTGGAGAGAAAGCAGTTAAATATGTGATTTTTTACAGTAGTTGTGTAGTATTTTGTCGGAAGAATGTTTTAGGATTCATCTCATGAAACAGCTCCTCAACCAAGTATTTAACATGACAAAACACCTACTAAGGCTTATTCTGCCGCTGGTGATGATAATTTTGGCTTCGTCGTTGCTTGCTACACCCGCTTTCGCGACAGGTGTATATGATATGCCGAATCTTACACCAGGCAGCACCTGGGTTGTAGATAAAGGCGAAGTTATTAGCCTTTCTAATGAAGGTAAAATTAGCAGCGCTTTGGAAGACTTGGCAAAGCAAACTGGTAATGAAGTGAGAATAGTTACTGTGCGCCGTCTCGACTACGGAGAGACACCGGAAAGCTTTACCAAAAGCCTTTTTCAAAAATGGTTTCCCACAAAAGAGGCTCAAGCAAATGAAAGCATACTGATGATTGACACCGTTACCAACGGTACAGCTATTATTAGCGGCGATAAAGTTAAGTCTTTGATGCCAGAAGCGATCGCTAATAGTATCGCATCTGAAACTTTGGCAGAACCATTACGAAACGGGAACAAATACAATCAAGCATTTCTCGATGCAAGCGATCGCCTTGTTGCTGTCCTCTCCGGTCAACCCGACCCAGGACCACCCGAAATCGCCGAAACTGTCCAGGTAAAAGGCACATTTAAAAAAGCAGAAGAAACGGAAACTATCAAAGGTAACGCTACTGCTTGGGTAGTAGGGCTTTTAATCGCTGCCACCGTCATCCCGATGGCAACTTACTACATCTATCTAGTAATTCAACCATCTTCTGACGGGCAATAGAGATTGTTAGGAGTTGATGTATAGTGGTTAGTTGATAGTGGTTAGTGAAACAACGCTCCAACCATCCACTAACAACTAATAACGCTCCACCGATCAACTAATCTTGGATATACTCTTGCCCTGTCACCAAAGCAACCTCAGCGCGGGCAAATTCCCGACCCAAATAAGCTGCATGGTCAAAAAGACTTACCGGACAGGGCTGAGTTTCTTCAAAAATCTTTACACACAGTTCCTTAGCCGTCCTCCCTGTAAATACTGTTGTGTGAGTTCTTTGCACCTTACCCCGTGCTGGAATCACTTTTCCTGTTTCTGGATCGACAGCTAAACCTTGCTCATCAATCACATTTGTGAAATGCTTGGCAGAAATTAAACCCGCTTCCCGATCCAGATAAATAATGAAATATCCGGCTGGGTCAAGGTCAATATGACGCTGAGAAAGCTTGTCATCAATTGCCGCCAAATTTTCAACTGTCAAATCCATAGTCACTCTAAAAAACAAATTTAATCAGGGTTTTTACACTTCCTCTCAAGTGTAATTGTTTCTTTTGGCTTCTCTAACTTGGCGCTCTTGGTTTCTTCTCTTTTTAATCGCAAAGATCAAGACGAAGGTAGTTCATTTTCCTTCAGAATCTTTTTGACTAAATGGCAACTCTTGATTAATCGCATCCATTTGTTCCTGTTCTAGTTCATTCACCTCACGAATATAAGGGCGTAAAATCTGTTCTAAACGACTATTGTAAAAGCGGTGCAAACTGTGATTGGGCATAGCCGGAAACCCGCGACGTTTTTTATGGCGACCACCGGCACCAGGGTCAAAACTTTGAATTCCGTTAGCGATCGCCCATTCAATTGGTGAATAATAGCAAGCATCAAAATGCAAGTTGTCTATTTCTTGAAAACTACCCCAATAACGCCCATAAAGGCGATCGCCTTTATATAAACAAAAAGACATTCCCACTGGTTGGCGATTATCTTGCTCGCTATATGCAGCAACAAACAATACCCGATGGCGATAATTAGTGTGTAGCTGCTCAAAAAATTGCTTTGTCAAATACTTACTACCCCACCAGCCAAATTTATCACAGGTATCAGCATAGAATTCGTACATCAAAGGAAACAGGGAATGGGGAATTTCATCACCTGTCAGTTTTTCCAATCGTAAACCGATTTTCTCCACCGCTTTGCGCTCGCGTTTGATATTGCGGCGCTGATTGGCGTTAAACACACCCAAATAATCATCAAAAGTGTTAAAGCCGAGATTTTCCCAGATGTAGCTGTGGTGCAGCCAAGTTGTAAAACCAAGGCGTTCTAAAACGAGTCGCCATTGGGGATCTACGTAGAGAAAATGACAGCCAGAAATGCGATTTTTGGTGCAGAAAGCGTCAATTTCATGCACCATGAGCGACGTTATTTCATCTTCATCTTCTCCGGGTGCAATCAAAAATCGATAGCCTTCAGCCGGGGTAAACGGTGTCATTCCCACCAGCTTAGGGTAATAGCGCACACCAATGCGATCGGCTAACTCTGCCCACTGGTGATCGAACACAAATTCGCCATAACTATGTCCTTTAAGGTAAAGTGGGGCGGCAGCAATCAGCGTTCTGTCTCGCCACACTGTCAAGTGATTTGGCAACCAACCAGTTTTCCGAGTTGCGCTGCCGGAAATTTCCAGATTATTCAGCCATTCCCACTCTAAAAACGGGGTTTTGAGTGGCATTGCCAAAGCATCCCACGCCTGACGGGGAATTTCAGCAATTTTGTTAATCCAGGCAGAAGAATAGCGAGACTTGAGTTGTTCGACCATTGGTGGCTTTGGAGATACAAAACTTTGCAAAAGCTTTTTTTAGGGTAACTTACCAGCACCTACCCTGGAAGGGTAGGGCTATACGAACGAAGCCAGACGAGCGCAGGCTATAACACAACTTAATTTTCCGCGCGTCCCCTCCTTTGCCTAATCGCAAATTTGGTTCGTAGAGCCAGCAGCTTCAGCCTGAGGGGTATTGGTTCGGTCAACCCCTGCGGGGAATTAAAAATTAAAAATTAAAAATGAAGAATCCCCATAAATAAATCGCGTAGCGCCGCGAGCGAAGCGTGGCGGTCTGGGGCTTGGAATAAGGATGCCGTTTTCACTCTTCGCTACGCGCCTGGGAAAACATTTTTTATTTTCTCCATAAATAAATTTAGGGGCTTGTATCCTTTTTTTTTTTATTTTTGAATTTTGAATTTTGAATTGGAGCGTAAAGCCTTCGGCATAGCTTCGCTTACCGCGCAGCGTCTGTGAAAGAGAAGCGACGGTCAAATAATTTAATCTACTAGTGGTTGCAGCCGATAGTGCAAAAACACTTCTTGCTCAAAAGTCTGAACTTCTAGTAGTTGCAACCTGGGAGCCAACTGTGGTATGAATCCTGTACCATCAACTGGTGTGGGCGCAGTAGCACCGCCCAAAATCAGCGGACAGACAGTAAGCCATAATTCATCAATTAAATTCAATTCCAGCATGGAGGCAGTCAAACTACCACCACCCAGTACGGCTACGCGTGTTATGCCTACATTCCTCAGATGTTCTAAGGCAGTAGAAATGTCAATTTTTCCTGTTGATGTTTCCAAAATTAGAATTTGCTCAAATTCTGTCCTGGCTTGCCAAAACAGCGCTCCTAGTGTTGTAGTCAGCAACCACCGTTGAACTGGCTGCTTAAAGAAGCGGATTTCCGGATTTAGCTTGCCTGAGTGTGTAACTACTATATGAACTGGCTGGGCAAATTTACCCAGATGCCTTCTTTGTTGCAGCAGTTGTGGATGCGATACGGTCAGTGTTGTACCGTAGGCACGAAGAGTACCAGCGCCAAACAAAATGGCATCAGAGGCAGCTACTTGCTTTTCCAGGTGTGCTTTGTCAGCTAAGGAGCCAAATCGAGCAGGCGATCGCTTGACATCTGCGATTTTGCCATCTGCACTCATTGCCATAACTACAGTCGTATGAGGACGATGTTGGATCATTAAGTTGATTTGGGGATTAATATTTTCTTTGTTGGTGTATTAATTATCAAAAAATCCGTACATTAGCAAAAATTGTTTTCCTTTATTTCACAAGTGTATCTATCTGTAAGAAATTCTGTTACAGTTACTCTCAAAGAGTTTTTGTATAGCAAGTCTCTTTTTGCAATTTCCCGATTTGTTAGTTTTAATAGCTAGAAATAAAATTGTTATAAATTGACAAAATGTCTCATCTAGCTGTTTTAATAGCATATCGTTACTGTTTTGGTTTGCAGATGCGAAGTGAGACTGTCGATGGCTAAACCCAGTCAATCATCTTTCCGTCGAATTTTAGTGTCAAGAATTTTACTGCTGTTCGTTCCAGTTTTATTAGTAGGAGAAGTTCTTGCATTAAACAAGGCACGTTCTAGCCTATTAGAAACTGCTAGGAAAAACTTAACAGAAAGCTCCATGATTAAAGGGGAGAAGATTGTCGATGCGATCGCTGCCCTAAAATCTAACTTGTTAAGTGCCAGTCAAACAACAGTTATTAAGTCTGGTTCTTCTTGGGAAGCGCAACAATTTCTCAACCAGCTAGCACAGCAATTGCCAACCCACATAGAATGTATTCAATTAGCAAATCTACGAAACGCTAGAATTATTGCTAGTACTTGTGGTGACGAACCAATTGCCGGATTAAAATTACCTTTACCTAATGACGAAATTGAAGTTCAGGCAATTTCCCCATCAATGTTAGGTAAAACTGGGAAAAAATCTTCAATAAATCAACTGCAATTACTCTTTTCTGCCCCAGTTTACGATAGATTTGGTAATTTGCATTACGCCCTAAGGTTCAAGACAGTATTACACCAACAAAGAAAAAATAAGCGGGGTTCATTAACAGGCTCTACAGTAGTAATTGCTGAAGACGGCACAATTTTAGCACATCCAATGACAGCAAGAGTCGGGACTAATATCAAACAGCATCCCGATGCTTCGCGACTAGGAATGATTTTGAAACGTGCGATCAAAGGAAAACGAGATTCTGTAACTTTATATTTTAAAGAAGGGGAAGAAAAAGAAGGAACAGAATTAGTAGCTGGTTACACAGCTATTCCCAATCCAGTTACAAATCAGCAGCAGCAAAAATGGGTTGTCTTAGCCGTAACAAGTTTAGATAATGCTTTGTTTGGGCTTGGGGAAATCAAACTAATTTTACTCGGTTTAACATTTGGCTTAATTAGCGTCAGTGTTTTGGCATCGTTGTATTTAAGCCGTTACTTAGCACGTCCTGTAGAAGAATTGCGAGACTATGCCCTAAATCTTAACAGCCATCATTCCGCCGAATCAGTTCCGCACAACTTTAAAATTAGAGAATTCAATCAACTAGCGCAAGCACTAGATCAAATGGTAGAAAGGCTTAAAGCTTGGGCAGAAGAACTAGAAATAGCTTGGAAAGAAGCGAAAACCGCTAATAATGTAAAAAGTAAGTTTGTAGCGACAACTTCTCATGAATTGAGAAATCCACTTCATACGATTATCAACTGTATTCGCCTAGTTAGAGATGGCATGTGTGATGACCGTGAAGAAGAAATGGAGTATCTTTTACATGCAGATGAAGCCGCAATTCACTTGTTAGGAATTATTAATGATTTACTCGACCTTTCCAAAATTGAAGAAGGTAAGCTTTCAGTTGTCACAGAACCAATTAATTTGCGAAAGTTATTGCAAGAGGTAATTAATTTACAATCAGTAAATGTGCAAAAAAAAGGCTTGCAATTAAAAATCAATTTAGGGCAGGAAGTAATTGCAATTAAGGCAGACGCAGCAAAGCTGAAGCAAGTTTTGATTAATGTGATTGGCAACGCAACTAAGTTTACCGAAGCCGGAAGCATTGCGATCGCTACAGAAATTGAAAATAATTTTCGTCAATCTCAGGTGATTATCACCGTCACAGATACAGGTGTGGGCATCGATCCGGCTCAACAGCACAAACTATTTCGCCCCTTTGTAATGGCAGATAGTGCAAATACACGCAAATTTGAAGGTACAGGACTAGGGCTGGCGATTTCACGAAACTTAATAGAACTCATGGGAGGTACGATTACTCTTGAGAGTGCGGGTATTAACCAAGGCACCACAATAGCGATCGCTTTACCCTTAATTGATGCCTCGCTGTTATCTACTTCAGCACACCAAGAGGTTTCAGAGGAGAGGAGCGCAAATCAAATCAAAGAAATAGAGGAAATTAGTTCTCAGGAAAAGATTTTTCCCTCTCCCATAGAAGTAGTGCATGTAGAAAAAACCGAGCATAGGCTTCCACCGATGGGAACTTCCGAAGAGACAGGAATATGGAGAGAAGTCCAAGAACTTCCTGCCGCAGACACTTTGCGGACGACTTATCGTCAGACATCGGAGTTTTCTTCGCACAGTGCTAATTCACCATCTCTAAAAAGTTAATGACTAACAACTTTGTCAAGAAAAACAAATTTACCACCTTCTTTGAGAGATTCTGTTAAAGCCGTGAGAATTTGCACCAACTCTGTGCCTATCCAACCAGATGAAATCATTGAGGGAGTATTCTCCTGGATGCAGTTAACAAAGTGCGAACAAACCCGCCGCAATGATTCGCTTGTTTCTACTTCCAGCACCTCTCGCCTTTGATTCACAGGTATAAATTGATTTCCCTTCTCCGCAAACTCACCATGCAATAGCGTTAAAGGTGCTTCTGTTGACATTTCATCAAAAATCAAACTGCCCACGCTTCCCACAACCACAAGACGCCGCTGTTTATCCGGATTGAGCCAGCACAGGTGTATGTAAGCTTGAAAACCATCCGGGTATGTAAGTGTCACCCAGACTAAATCTGCTAATCCTTGATGAATAGGAGGGGGAGAGGGGGAGAGAGGGAGAGGGGGGGAATTAGAAGAAATTTCCCCCACTTCTCCCTGTAGCCAAACTGTACCCGTAGCCTGTACTTTCACGGGTGTTTGACCTAGCCAATTGTTAAAAATGGCTATATCGTGAATAGCTAAGTCCCATAAAGCATCAACATCTTGGCGGACTGGTCCCAAATGGGTGCGGCTGGCATAGCCGTAACGTAAATCACCTAATTTACCAGTCTGAACTACAGTTTGCCCTCGCTGAACTACTGGATGAAATAAATAAGTGTGGTCAACCATCAGAATCAAGTTCAGTTCTTCTGCTAATTGACACAATTCCTGGCACTCTGTTGGATCTAGAGTTAGGGGTTTTTCTGCTAAAACGTGGTATCCCCAGCGTAAAGCATCGGCAATTAAAGAGTAATGAGTGATGGCGGGAGTAGCAATTACTACTGCTTGCAACCCAGGCAGATGCTCAAGTTCATGCCACTGGGTTCTTAATAGTACAGTATTATCTAAGTTAAACTGCTTTTTTACTGCTGCTAATCGTTCTGGATTGGGGTCTACTACCGAGGCTACACTCACATCGGGATGTTCTAAAAAATTCCGCAGCAAATGCACACCCCAACGTCCAACTCCGATAACAGCGATTTTAATCATTGGTTAATAGTTATTTGTTAGTAGTTAGTAGTTAGTCGTTAGTGGTTACCGGATAACTGTTGACTGTCAACCAAGAACTAACAACAACCAACTGATTATTAGCTAATTAAATAAATTTTACGTTCAGTGTTTATCCTGAGAATTGATTGCAAAAAAAGCTACCTTTGCTGCAGCTTGTTCGGCGCCTTTAATGGAGCGTCCCTTGCCTTGACCGAGCTTTTTGCCGTGCAGCCACACTTCAGCCATGAAACGTTCTTGATTCTGGTAGGGTAGATTAATTTCCACAACTCGATATTCAGGTAAAACTTTAAATTGGGCTTGAGTCCATTCTTGTAGAGCAGCTTTATAGTTTAGTCTGGCGGGATCGAGACGAATTTCTGCCGCTAATTGTTTGAAATGGGGATCTAGCCAAGGGTGAATAAGTTCGAGATTTTGAGTACTTAGGTAAAGCGCTCCCAGAACAGCTTCAAAAGCATCTGCCAGTCGTGACTCTTGACCAACTTTATCAGCTGTAGCACTGCCGGCAACGAGTAAGTATAGCTCCAAACCGTATTCTTTTGCCAATTGAGCGAGAATGCGATCGCTTACCAACACCGAACGAATTGCTGCAAAATCCCCCACTGGGCAATCAGGATAATTTTCCCACAACACAATAGCCGCCACCAAACGCACGACCGCATCGCCGACAAACTCTAATTGTTCATAATTTGCCGACTCAGAGACAGTCGGATGAGTCAGTGCTAAGTCAAGAAGCTGCCACTTTATAGGTGCTTGTATTGACAGACCTAATTTTTGTACTAAGCTTTCAAGCTGGCGTTGGCGGCGTGGATAAGCGAGTGTCATCACATGAGAGTGGGGGAGTGGGGCAGTGGGGCAGTGGGGGAGATTATTCTTAACTTCTGACTTCTGAATTCTGACTCCTGAGTTTTAACTCAGCACTCAGTACTAAAAATAGGGGAGAGAGTAGGACATAAGCCGGGTTCTGTTCTCTTGCGAGGGCAGTTATCTATCTGGGACGCTTGTTACCAAACGCCTCTAGCGGCTCTCTTCTAACGGAACTGGTAAAAGACCAACCGTAGTTCCTTTCGCCTTGCTCCCAACCGGGGTTTACCGAGCCAGCGCTTCTCAACGCTGCTGGTGCGCTCTTACCGCACCTTTGCACCCTTACCGGGGATTGGGTACTGGGGATTGGGTAGTGGGGATTAGGAAGATTCTTTCCCAGTCCCTAATCCCTAGTCCCCAGTCCCTAGCCCCGGCGGTATCTTTCTGTGGCACTATCCTCACGATCGCTCGCACTGGACGTTATCCAGCAAGTTTGGTCTTTCGGGAGTCCGGACTTTCCTCAAACCAGTTTCAATGAAACTGATCTGCAACCGCCTGCGCCTACTCTCTCCCATTCACAAGTGTAATCTTGGATGGGGTCGTATGTCCGGTTTGAGATTAACTGTCTCTCTCTTGATTCCAGGGTAGGGCGTATGTCCAAGGTAGTTTGCTGACTGTAAAGGGACAATTTATAATGCACATGGGAGGAATATTTACACCTGGAGCTAGACCTACACGCACCTCAGATAGCCTTAGCACCAGTTGTAGCGAAAACTCTAAGTTTTTTCTTCTGTTCATAAAGTTGCTGTACAACTTTTTTTGCGCCTTCACGGGACTTTTTTTCAGCGCGGTGATATTAATTATGGGTTTTGTTGGTGAGTAGGTTCCGGCTACATTGTCGCGCTCGAAAACATCTTCAGCTGTCACCAGTTGGGTAAGTGTTTTAGTGGGGGCAACTAAGCTAGGACTTTGCGGTACAGCTAGGTCGCGGGTCAAGTCTGGTGATTTGCGAATTACTCTTCGCGATTGCTTGTTATGTTCGACCACTATGGAGCTATTATCCCAGTCAACGTAAACGGCAAGATTAGCAGATTTATTCTGAACGCTAATTGACAACTCTTTCAGGGCATCAAGTGAGTATGAGGGTTTGAGTTTAAAGGTAATGCCTACATGGTCTTGCATATTTTGTTCTTGAAGTTGTTGAGCGACGACTGCTTTGTGATACTCAAACTTAATTTGATCGTCGATTGATTCAATCATCCGATTGAAAGTGTAAGTGACGCCAATCAGATAAAACGTCAAAACAAATAAATTCTGATCGCCTGTTCCTCTCATAACTTAGAATATAGACTCCCTGCTAATGTGCTTGGATATTCGATTCATTGCCAATCTCAAATTGTCACTTTTTGTCAATATTGGAAAAGTTCTCAAACCAGCCGCGTCGCCAGAACAGAAATATCAACCCACCTGCGATCGCCCCCATTGCAGCTAAACAAAGTGGATAACCCCAATACCAATTCAACTCAGGCATATTCCAGGGCGATTTTTCCGTATTGAAGTTCATGCCGTATATTCCAGCAACAAAAGTCAATGGAATAAAAATCGACGACATCACCGTCAAAAACTTCATGACTTCATTCATTCTGTTACTGACTGCTGAAAGATACACGTCCATCAAACCAGATGCAAGTTCTCGGTAAGTTTCCACCATGTCCATTACTTGTACTGCGTGGTCATAACAGTCTCGTAAGTAGATTCGCACCTCGTCACTGATTAGATCGTTGCCTTCCCGAATTAAAGAATTAATTGCATCCCGCTGGGGCCAGATAGCGCGACGCAGTTGCAGTAATTCTCGCCTAATTTTATAGATTTTTTGTAAAGTTTTGGGCCTAGGTTTGATTATGACTTCTTGCTCTAACTCTTCAATGCGCTCACCGTAAAGCTCCAGAACTGGGAAAAAGCCATCAATAATCGCATCTAACAGAGCATAAGCTAAATAATCGGCTCCTGATGAGCGGATAAGACCTTTACCTTTTTGAATACGCAATCGCACTCCTTCCAAGCAATCATGCTCTGGTTCCTCCTGCACTGTCAGCAGGTAATGTTTACCCAATACCAAACTTACTTGCTCACTATAAAAGCCACATACTCTCTCTTTTGGCACTACCATGCGCGAAATTATCACTAATTGATCGTCATAATCCTCTATTTTGGGACGCTCTGGTACATTAACTACATCTTCTAAAACCAGAGGATGCAAATCAAACACCTTTCCTAGCCGATGCAAAATGTCAGCAGAGCCTAAACCTTGTACATCCACCCAAGAAACAGATTCTCTATCTAGATATGGGGTACACTCCTCTGGCGTATTCAGTTGCTTGCGAATCACGTTAGTCTCGTTATAGTCAATCAAAAAAATTATCGGTGGTGGAGCGTCTGCATCAACGATCAGAGTTCCGGGCATGTCACCCGGTCGGTGAAAAAAGTCTTCCTCATCATCATCTGGTTTGATTAATGCTAAAGGAAGGCGACGAATTTTTCTCATCATTTAGTTTTACCTGATTTAGTCATTAGTCATTAACTTGGAACTATTGAATTTTCGCAATTTTGTTTACTGAATTTCCAGTAAGTTTCTTAGTTTAAATTAGTCATTTTCTACTATTTATGCTTGTAATTCAATAATTACGTTATTATTCTTGTCTACCTTCTTGCTTAGAAGACAATAGGTAAAATGAAACAAAAAGTCAATAATTATAAAAGTTTACGCGCTAACCTATAAATCACCAATAATATAAAAAACAGTTCGCCTTGACAAGACAAACTGCTTTTATAATATTTGTATATTAGCTAGAAATACATCCTGCCAGCCCCACGACTGGCACTAATTCTATACAAGCCTAAAATCGCTCTCCAAAGCCAAACTGGATGCGGCTTTCTCCTTCGTCATTCAAGCCGTAGTCAAGGCGAATCGGTCCGAGTGGCGATTGGACGCGGACTCCAACACCATAACCAAAGCCGTTACCAGGTTTACCCCGCACACCACCGGGATTACCGGGAACACTATTGCTAGTACCCAAATCGGTAGCAGCATCAAAAAATAAGGCACCACTAACAACCGAAAAAACCGGAAAGCGATACTCAGCCGTCGCTTGAACAAAGCTGCGAGCTGAACCTAAGTTACCTTCTTCATATCCTCGCACAGAGTTAGCACCGCCTAGAGAAAAGGCTTCATAGAAAGGTAAATCGCCGATTACGGTTCCCGCTTGAAAATTAAAAGCGATCGCTTGGGGACATTCCTGTGCGGTGGAATTTGCTTTACGGCAGCCTTGAGTTAAACGGGTTAAGCGCGTGGGAAGATAAAAGCTATAGCTACCCCGCAGCTTGTTGGATAAAATGCTTGCTTCACCGATGGGAATTGACTGCTCGGTAGTTAATCGCAAAACAGAGCCTTGTGTCGGTCTGAGTGAATCGTTACGGCGATCGCGTATTAACCCCAAAGGCAAAGTTAACAAATCATCGTTTCCATTACCGCTAAAACTTAGGTTATTTCCTAGTTCATCCTTGGGACTCAATTTCCCATCAGCATCGCGGATCGAAATTCGTTGGTACTGCAATCCAGCTGTAGCTACCCACTCTGACTTTTCCAGCGGGTTTTTACTGAGAGGACGGGTAAAAGTAATACCGCCGCCAGTGCGATATATTCTGGGGCGATCCCCATTTGGCAATTCTACTTCTTGATCGCCACCCTCGAATATGCGCGAAATTGTTTGTCGTCTAAAACCATTCACTGTGTAAGAAGTGCGGAACTGATCGCCTGCAATCCAAGGATCGGTAAAGTTAGCATCAAATAGCAAACCTCGCTGACTCCACTGCACTTCAGTCCCTAGTTTTTGGTTTCTTCCTGCCCAATTTTTTGCTTGAAAGCTACCAGCGGCAAAAAATCCGTTAGACGAACTAAATCCACCACTAGGCGCTAGAGAAAAGCTTTTGCCTTCAGTAGCATTTACAACTACAATTACCTTGCGTGGGTCTTGCCCTGGATTGAGCGAAACCTTCAAATCCTGAAAAATTCCCAGCCCAAACACTCGCTGTAAGTCTTTTTGCACAGAGTTCCGGTTAAACACAACTCCCGGCTTTAACTGCATTTCACGAGTAATAATATATTTTTGCGTTTGTCCGCGAATCGGTTTACCAGCAGCGTCTTTATCTTCCCCATCCAGATTCACAAACCGCACTTGGATATCTTCAACAACTCCTTCTGTCACCTCCAAGGTTACAGTTCCATCAGCAGCGACGCGGGGGCTTTCAACTACTTGTGCCAAAACATAGCCGTTATCTTGATACCACTTATTTAATTTGTTAATGCCTTCTTGAAGTTGGCGGAGGTTGAGAATACTGCCATACTGCTGGTTAAAGCTGTCATTTACCACTTTGGCTGGCAAAACTTGATTACCCTGCACTTGTACAGAACGCAGCACTGGATTAGGTTTTACGGCAAAGGTGACTCGTACACCCAACGGTGTATCCTCCGGTATAGCGCGGACATCGGCAAAGTAACCTGTAGCAAAAATGGCGTTAATATCTTCTTGTAATTGCAATCGCGTTACTGTCTTTCCTGGCTGCGTTCGCAGTGCTTTGTATACTTCTTCTTGCAATTTGCCTTCCACACCACTGACAACTACTTCACCCACCAAGACACTCTTTTCTGCTTCGGTGGTAGGATTGTCAGGAATAGTTTCTTGAGCGATCGCGCAAGGAACCGAGTGTAAAAAACTCAAAATGATAGCCGTTGCAATGCTAGCGCTCAGGCTGTGTAAGTTTTTCATACAGATGCGATCGCTAAGGAGTGCTGGTAATTGGCGGTTCATTTGCCATTGAATTAGCAATATCTATTAGTTCTTTTTGAGACACTACTTCAGCAATTCCCCCTATACCAAATTTCTCCTTATCCTGCTCCCAGTAAACGTATCGGGCTTTGTCTCTCCCACTACCCAAAGTAAAGTAGTAGCCACGCATACCATTGCTCAAATTGATTGGTGTGAGATTATCTCCTTTTGGGGTAAATTTTTTTCCATCAGATTTCAGCATGGCAAGACCGCCAATAGTACAATTGGGGGCAGAACAGTTAGGCTTGATTGCAAAGTTAACTCTAAAGCCTTTGCTATCAGACTGAATGTAGGGATAAAGCTTTGTGGGATAAGTAGGAAAATAGGAAGGTAAGCGGATACTCCAACCCTTGGGTAATTCGTTGCGAATATCGTTAATTAAAGGTTGAAAAAGCGGTGCTGGTTCAGCTGTTGCGGATGGTAACGAAGTTAATAAACCAGTTCCCAAAACTAAACATCCAAGCAATACTTGACTTTTCATAAAATCTTTTAGAGAACGGCTACAAGTAAATTAGCAAAGATAATATCTAGACAATCTTGGCTAAAGTCATACATATTTATGACTAAAGTCATGTATTAAGTTCGGCATCCAGAGTGGATGATAAGTCTTGATTTACCCCTGACACTGCAAGGGAAAAACCGTGATGAATTTAGTCACAACTACTTCTATCCGCCGTACCTTGCGATATGTCGAATGGACGGTTTTGATTGTATATCTTTTGCTGCTGTTATTAAATCGCCGCCCAGGTCGCTATGAATTAGAAGCACTACCTACATATGTAAACTTTGGTGGTCTTGTGGTTTCTACTTTTTTAAGCTTTATATTTCCAATAAATCGCCCTCTTTGGCAAAGGCGAGTTTATATATTTTTAGAGTTAGTACCAATAATGTTGAGTAGAGCAGTAAATATCAGTTTTGGAATATTTATTTATCTAGTACTTGTAAAATGCTGTTTTTTACTCAAACGCAAAGAAGTAATTATTATAGCTATCATATCGGGAATATTTTGGAATCTTCTCTATGCTTGGAGTTTACCTCCAGTTTTAGATTTTTACCGAGAGCATATAACTCAACGGATAGCTGATTTATATAATACTAATCTGATTGTGACTCGTGAACTTATTAATAGTACAGGTGAGTATATAGCGGCGAGTACCTTTGCAATTTTACTTAGCTTTGTTGTCATTGCAGAACAAAAAAGTCGTGAAAGAGCAGAAGTTTTGGCGAAAGAAGTAGAAAGTTTAGCTGCAACTTTAGAACGTACTCGCATAGCCCGTGAAATTCATGATTCATTGGGTCATTATCTCACAACTTTAGATGTGCAATTGGAACTTGCTCAAAAATTGTACCAGCGCGATTTTATCCAAGCTGCTAAGTCTTTAGATATTGCCAAAGAATTAACTAGTCACTGTTTGAGTGAGGTGAGACGGTCTGTGCAAACGATGCGGAATGGCAATTTTAATCTTAATTTAGCGCTAAATACTTTAGTGGAACAGGTGGGGCGAAACCAATCTTTTATAATTCACTTAAATGTCAAACTGCCCCTACTACCAATTCAAACTAGCCACCAACTTTATTGTATTGTGCAAGAAGGACTTACCAATATTCAAAAACACGCCACTGCAAGTGTTGTTAGTCTTAATGGTTATCAAACCTCTGAGGGAATTATTCTAGAACTAATTGATGATGGTCAAGGATTTGATGTTAACGCACCTGCTTCTGGTTTTGGATTGCGGGGAATGCAAGAACGAGTTCAGATTTTGGGTGGGGAACTGAAGATTCAAAGCTCTCCTGGCAAAGGAACTCAGATTCAGGTAATGATTTCATTATAAAAGCGGCACTGCTTGAATTACATTCCCAGATTAAATCTGGGAACGAGGAAACGAGGAAATGGTGTGAGATGATTCGAGTTTTATTAGTAGATGATCAAGCGTTGTTTCGTCAAGGATTAGCTTCTTTATTATCACTAGAAGAAGATTTGGAAATTGTGGGACAAGCGAGTCATGGATTTGAAGCGATCGCTCTAACCCAAACCTTACAACCAGATGTTATTCTCATGGATGTACGGATGCCGATTTGTGATGGGGTAGTCGCAACGGGCGAAATTCATCAACGCTTTCCCTGGATTAGAATTCTCGTGCTGACTACCTTTGATGAAGATGAATATATTTGGAAATCTTTACAAGCCGGCGCACTCGGCTATTTACTTAAAAGTACCCCATCAGGACAGTTAGCCACAGCAATTCGCACTTTACACCAAGGTCATTGTCAGCTAGGTCCAACCATTGCACCAAAAGTTTTTGCCCAACTTCATCCTCCTGCAATCAAGCAAAATTTACATTATCATTTGACTGAACGAGAATCAGAAGTTTTAAAGCTAATTTCTCACGGTAAAAATAATCGAGAAATTGCCCAAATGTTATATCTGACTGAGGGTACTGTAAAAAACTATGTTACTCAAATTTTAGGGCGGTTGGGGTTACGCGATCGCACTCAAGCTGCTTTGTGGGCAAAGGAAAATCTCACAAATTAGAATACTTCTTTTTCTCTGCGCTCTCTGCGGTTTAATTATTAATTTTTTTAAATTATTTAATTATTTCAGGGCGGGATTCCCCCACCCCTACTGGATTTGACGACGATAATTAGCGATTGGGCATAGGGCATTAGTCCCCTTGTCTCCAAGGAGTCCCCAGTAAAGAGTCCCCAGTACGAGAAATCACCATCAAATATTTTTTGTCGCACATCCTTTTAAGCTAGAGTCAAATAAATTAAGAGGTTGACATTTTTTATCAATTAAAAGCTCAATTCGTCTAACTCGTTCAGTATGGCGAGATATATTTGTTTTTGGATTAAATTCATTTGGTGCTTTCATGATTGCAGTTAGATAAATCACTTCATTTAGTGATAAATCTTTCAATTCTTTGTTTATATATATTTTCGCTGCGGATTTTAAACCAATAACAGGTTGATTTTGAATATCTCCCATGTAAACATTCGAGAGAAAAAGCTCTAATTGGATTTTTTTTTCAACACGCGTATTTAGGACTAATGCCATAACATCACGACCTAAGTCTATACTTTTAAAATACTTCCAAATGAGTCTGAAAAGATTTTGAGGTATTCCCAATACTCCGTTAATAGGTTTTGTGATATACAAATCCCGTGCTAAAGATTGACTGATTGTTGTTAAACCCTGACCTGGTGTAATTAAGTCTATGCCTAGGTTATTATAAAAGCTTGGATCTTCGACAGCAAGAATAATATTTTCTGCATCCGGTGGTAAATCGCTCAGGTGTATTCTTTCTTCTTTAGTTGCAGATTTGATTGCCTGTGGCGTTACTAACCAAGTCCAAATGCATAGGAAAAGTAGATAAACTGCTAAAGATAAAAAACTGATTTTAATTAAATTGATGATTATTTTAGGTAGTTTTCTTACAAAATGCATATTGTAAAAATATATTAAATTATTAGAAATTAATAATAAAAAAAGTAGGGCATATGCCCTACTTACAGAATTTTACTTAAGGAATTAGGGATTGGGTAGGGTGTGTAGCAAATAAATGTCACACTTTTTCTGGATAGCTTTATTACCTAATCCCCAGTTCTGGACTACATCATGCCCATGCCGCCCATGCCACCCATGCCACCCATGCCGCCCATGCCACCCATGCCGCCCATGCCGCCCATGTCAGGGGCACCGCCGGCGGGTTTCTTCTCAGGCTTCTCGACAACGATGGCTTCGGTGGTTATGACCATACCAGCAATAGAAGCGGCATTTTGTAAAGCCGATCGCACGACTTTGGCAGGGTCAATAATCCCAGCAGCAATCAAGTCCTCAAATTCGCCTGTAGCTGCGTTGTAGCCAACGTTGAGGTCGCTTTCACGCACTCTGGCAACGATGACAGAACCTTCAGCACCAGCATTATCTGCAATTTGACGGAGGGGAGCTTCGAGCGCTCGCGCTAGAATATCAGCGCCAATCTTTTCTTCTGCGTCGAGGCTCTTTTTAATTTCCTCAATCTTCTTCGCCAAGTGAATCAAAGTTGTTCCTCCACCCGGAACGATTCCTTCTTCCACAGCGGCTTTAGTAGCGTTGAGGGCATCCTCAATTCGCAGTTTGCGGTCTTTAAGTTCGGTTTCGGTTGCGGCACCGACTTTAATCACTGCGACACCACCAGCTAGCTTGGCGATGCGTTCTTGCAGTTTTTCTTTGTCGTAGTCGGAATCAGTCTCGTCCAATTGTTTGCGAATTTGACCAATTCGCTTTTGTACATCTGAACTGGCTTCGCCGGCAGCTACAATGGTGGTGCTTTCTTTGTCGATAACGATTTTCCGAGCAGTTCCCAGCATCTCCAAAGTAGCGGTATCCAAACTTAAACCGATTTCTTCAGAAATCATTTGTCCGCCGGTGAGAATCGCAATATCTTGTAACATTGCCTTACGGCGATCGCCAAAACCAGGGGCTTTAATCGCAGCGACTGTCAGCACACCTCTTGCTTTGTTGACTACCAAAGTTGCCAAAGCATCGCCGTCTACATCTTCGGCGATAATTAGCAAAGCTTGACCCAAACGGGCAACTTTTTCCAAGACTGGCACTAAATCCTGAATGCTGCTGATTTTTTTGTCAGTAATCAGGATGCGGGCGTTTTCAAATTCCACCGTCATGCGATCGTTGTTCGTGATGAAATAGGGGGAAATATAACCCCGATCTATCTGCATCCCTTCAACAACTTCCAACTCAGTGGTTAGCGATTTCGATTCCTCAACAGTGATTACACCGTCTTTGGTGACTTTTTCCATCGCTTCGGCAAGCATGGTGCCGACTTCTTCGTCGTTACCAGCACTGACAGTGGCGACTTGGGCGATCGCACTACCTTCAACAGGTTTGGCGATCGCGGCAATTTCTCGCACTAACGCCTCAACGGTTTTGTCGATCCCCCGCTTTAAAGCGACTGGATTCGTGCCTGCGGCGACGTTCTTCAAACCCTCTCGAACCAACGCCTGTGCCAAAACTGTAGCGGTGGTGGTGCCATCTCCCGCCACATCTTTGGTTCTTGATGCCACTTCTTGGATCAGTCTCGCGCCAGTATTTTCTAGCGGATCTTCTAGTTCAATTTCTTTGGCAACGGTGATACCATCATTGACGATCTGAGGGGCACCAAATTTCTTTTCTAAAAGGACGTTGCGACCTTTGGGACCTAGCGTGATTTTTACAGCATCGGCAAGGGCATTAATGCCTCTTTCTAGTGCCCGACGCGATTCTTCATCAAATGCAACAATCTTCGCCATGTTTGACTTCTCTAGCGCTTCCAATAGACAATTTAGCACTCAACAGGTCAGAGTGCTAACTGAGGAGGCAATTGATTTTACAAATAGATGGAAAAAATTGATTAATATGTTGATGCTCACGTCGGCTATTGGCAGTAATGCTTAAATCGGGAGATGAATCTATACGACTCCCTTCAGTCTATTGGTATAGCTAAACCTAGCGGTTCCGGCTGGTTAGCAGTAGTATTTACGTTTCTTTTGGCTTGGCTAGTTACGTGGCGTTTGATTCCTACTTTACGCAAGTTCGCTTTGCGCGTCGGTTGGGCTGACCAACCAAACGCACGGCGGCTAAATCGAGAACCTTTGCCCAATGCGGGGGGTTTGGCTATCTACAGTGGAGTAATTGCTGCACTGGTACTAGCTAGCCTTCTACGCCCAATTGAAGTGCAAAACGTATTGGTACAGGTGCTGAGTATTTTACTTGGAGGTTCAATATTAGTCCTTGTCGGCTTTATAGACGATCAGTTCGGCTTACCCCCGTCTGTGCGGATGTTTACTCAAATTCTCACCGCACTATTGCTGGTTGCTAATAAGATCAGTATTGATATAAATTTTGGCACACCCGTTGACTCAATTTTATCAATGTTGTTGACGGTGTTTTGGGTAGTAGGAATTACCAACGCTATCAATTTGATGGATGGGATGGATGGTTTAGCGGGAGGAGTCAGCTTTATCACCGCCATGAGTTTGTTGGCAGTTTCTGCTCAGTTTCCCAATCGAGCAGCAGCAACTTTAGTTTTAGCAGCATTGGGCGGGGCGGCGCTGGGCTTTTTGCGTCACAACTTCCACCCCTCGCGAATTATTATGGGTGATGCCGGAGCCTACTTTTTTGGCTATGTGCTAGCGGCAACCAGTATTCTGGGTAAACTCCAAGTAACTACTGTGTTTTCGCTAGTGCCGACAGTATTATTTTTACTGTTGCCAGTGCTAGACACCACCCAAGTGATTGTCAAGCGGCTGATGGCAGGGAAAAATCCCATGAGTACCCCCGGTAAAGACCACCTGCACCACCGTTTGCTAGCTTGGGGTTTATCCCAGCGCAACGCTGGGTTTACTTTGTGGTCAATTACCTTGATTTTCAACTTGCTGGCGATGAGAACACAACACATGAGTTTAGCAGTGATGGTTGCTACCCTCGGTGGCATCATTATCCTTTTGGGCTTTACTCTCTGGCAAAGGATAAGTAAGAATGAAGGCTGAAGGATAAAGGATGAAAATTTTATACTTCATCCTTCACATTTTCTTATGCCATAACCATTCCGCCATCGACGTTAAAGACTTGTCCGGTGATATAAGCTGCGGCGGAATCGGCGGCGAGGAAGCGCACCATACCTGCGACTTCTTCTGGCTGACCGTAGCGATTTAGGGGAATAAATTTAAGAATTTCTTCGGTATTGCTGAGTTTGCTGGTCATGTCGGTGGCGATGAAACCAGGAGCGACGGCGTTGACGGTGATCCCGCGAGAAGCAAGTTCTTTGGCGACGGTTTTCGTAAAGCCGATAACGCCTGCTTTGGCGGCGCTGTAGTTTGCTTGTCCGGGGTTGCCCATTTGTCCGGCGACAGAGGTAATGTTGATAATTCGCCCGTAACGTTGTTTGAGCATGATTTTACTGGCGGCACGTGTGCATAAGAATACACCAGTTAAGTTTAGGTCTATCACGGCTTGCCAATCTTCTGGCTTCATTCGCAACAGTAGTGTGTCGCGGGTGATACCTGCGTTATTGACTAAGATATCAATGCGATCGCATTTTTCCATGACGCTGTTAAACAGTGCGTCTACTTGTTCGGCTTGGGAGACATCAGCTTGCAGTGCTAAAGCCTGACCTCCCGCTGATGTAATTTCTTCTACTAGTGCCTCAGCCGCGCGGCTAGAACTGGCATAATTGACAATTATATAAGCTCCCTGTGTTGCTAATTCGAGTGCGATCGCTCGTCCAATTCCGCGTGAAGCACCCGTAACAATTGCCACCTGTCCCCGCAAAGAACGCAAATTTTCTGGCAAAATCTCCATAAAATAGTCCTCATTTTTTGAATCCCCGCGCTAATTATCTTATGGTGATTCGTACCTGGGACTGACAGCAAATGCAATTTAAATCAGTGGAAAATCAAAAATCAGCTTTCTCAGCCTCTCCTTATTTCGTAGTAAGCCCTCTTTGTGCTTAATACAATATTTAGCCAATCGGACGATTACCCGGATTTACTGCGTGAATATACTCACTACCAGAATGGGGTCTGCCTCGTTTATAACTGGCTTCCTCTGGTTTACCCCATCCTAACTGCAAAATTATTTCCAAAAAATTAGAATTTTCAAACACACATAAACTTGCCCATTCTGTTCTTAAAGCAATTCTTTCTACATCAGCTTTTATAATGTTTTGGTATTGTTTGCTATTATTAAAACTTAAGTACAAGTCCATCCCATCTGTTACTTCATACCAAAAATTCAAGACAGAATTCTTAGCATTTTTTATTATTTCCAGGTCAGAGGTTAGAGCAATTAAGTGAGTATCTACTTCTGGATACTGGAAAGTTTTACTTTTAATAGTTACCTTACGCCAGATAATTCCGGAAACATGGTATTTTTTTTGATAATCGTGAATGGCGGCTTTAAAATCTTCATACGCAGTAAATTTTTGTAGTCCATCACTTTTGATAAACTGGTCAATTAAAGGATTGCCAGAGACAGTTACCTCTAACTTTAAACGCTCACCCTTGAGACAGGCTTGGCGTTCAGAACGTAAAATTTGGATTAGTTCCTCGGTAGTGTAAACCTTTGACATGAGAACACACTCTATTAGTCATTGGTCATTGAGCATTGGGCATTGAGCATTGGGGAGCCAGCGCTTTGTGTGGCGAGCCGCTCTTGTTGCATCTGGCGTCATTGGGCATTGGGTAAAAGCCAATCATGTAAAAGGCAAAAGGCAGAAAATCTTTCTTGTTACTTTTTCCTTTTTACTTTTTCTTTGTCTCCCAGTCCTCAGTCCCTAGTCCCCAGTCATTGATTTTATGCTTATTGCCTGATTATTCATCGTAATATTTACATATTATCCCCTGATTTCAATTACTATGTCGTATCTGATTTCACAAAAAAATTAGGGCAGACAAATTCAGTCTGCCCCATAACTTATTGAGTTATTTCACTATTTAACTCATTGAAGGAACGCCGTTTTAACTGCACTGATTTATCACGAGGTAATAAATCAAACACTTCGCGCAATCTGTCGTCTATTTCTTCATACGGCACTTGACCGTTTTTATTCAAAACTACATTACCTGACTGATTAAACACCACGATTTGGGGAAGAGCGCCAGAGTAGTAATAACCTGGTTCTGTAGTAGCATAAGTTTCTTTGGGTAAGATACTATCCACACTCACGGGGATAATTTCTGCCGCGCGACCATAGAATTCTTGTATTCTTGAAACAACAAGGGCATATTGTTTGCAATCGCTGCTGTCCTCCACATAAAACGCCAATACTGCGGGTTTATGTTGTGCTAAAGTTTGTGCGAGGGTCTGTTTTGGAGGAACCAGTGAACCATTACCAGCATAGACCACAAAAATATTGCCATCATACGTATCAGTATTGATACCTGCAAATGCAGGTTGCATCTCAATGATGAACAGGCAAGCTATTACCAACAGGCATTTAGAGAAAAAACGCCACCAGGAAAAAAGAATTTTGGGTGAAAAATTTAACTTTATACCAGTCATCAAAAGAAACCTTTTAACCTCAATTTTGTTCGCTACTGCGTGAGTTTGTACTGAATAAAGCGAATTAGGCTGGATATATAATTACGCCGAAGTACCAAGTTTTAAGATAACGCTTGAAGGGGGGATGAGGGGGAGAGGGGGGGATGGGGAGATGGGGAGATCGGGGAAAAGAAAAATTATTCTCTTTGTCTCCTTGTACCCCTTGTCTCCTTGTCCCTCTTGTCTCCTTGTCTTCTTGTCAAGAGGCTAGCTTTTTTGGTAAGGATTCGCTAAACTCACGCATATTAAATTTGAAACTTATGGCTACAAGCTAGCAACCGCGAGAAAATTAGGATAGGAATGTGGGAAAAATTAAATTTATAGATAGGTTGCGACTGGCGATCGCGGTGTCGGTGGCGAAAAGTGTAACTTTTGGAGTGCGATCGCTTCGTCTTGGTGCTGCTAGTGTATTACCAGGCTCAATTGCTCGTCGCATTGAACCTCAATTATTGCAATTATTGAGTCACCAAGTCCAAAACGGCGTAATTCTGATTGCTGGTACTAACGGCAAAACTACGACATCGCTACTTTTATGTGAGATACTACAACGTAAAGGCTACCGTGTAGCGCATAATTCTACAGGTGCAAATCTGGAAAATGGTTTGATGACGGCGTTGATGGAAAACTCCAACTTGCTAGGTAAGCTGGATGTTGATTACGCCATTTTAGAAGTGGATGAGAATATTGTGCCAAAGGTTTTGGCGCCTATTCAGCCAAAGCTAATCCTTTGTTTAAATTTGTTCCGCGACCAACTTGACAGATATGGGGAAGTTGATACTATTAGTAAGCGTTGGACAAAGGCGATCGCTACTTTATCTCCTGAAACTATTGTTGTCGCCAACGCGGACGATCCAACAATCTGCTATCTTGGTCAACAATTATCTCAGCAACGAGTCTCATTCTTCGGTTTGAATGAACCAGAAAACTATTTAGAAGCAATTCCCCACGCTGTTGATTCTATTTATTGTCCCAAATGCGGACATGCCTTAGACTACAAAGGAGTTTATTTATCCCATATGGGAGAATACTGTTGTCCTAGTTGCGGCTTTAGTAGAAGTAAACCAACGCTTGATAGCAGTGAATGGCAACAAATTCTCGTTGGTTTGTATAACAAATATAATACTCTAGCTGCTGCAACTGCGGCTAAAGAATTGGGAATTGATGAAGCAACTATCCGCGATACAATTCCTAACTTTCAAGCTGCTTTTGGTCGGGCTGAAGAATTAAAAATTAATGGCAAAAATGTCAGAATTTTGTTATCAAAAAATCCCGTAGGCACAAATGAAACTATTAGAGTAGTAACTCAAAGCAGTGATAAAACAACTTTGCTAGTGTTGAATGATAAAGTTCAAGATGGCGAAGATGTTTCCTGGATTTGGGATGTCGATACCGAGAAATTGGTAGAACGTGGAGGTACTTTAGTAGTTAGTGGCGATCGCGCTTATGATATGGCATTACGTCTTCGCTACAGCGAATCTTCTCGCCAAAGCAATTTTAATCTAATTGTGGAAGAAAATTTGCGTCAAGCTATCAATACTGCTTTAGAACGTACCCCAAATAACGAAACTTTACATATCTTACCTACTTATACAGCCATGCTAGATGTGCGAGAAGCCTTGACAGGTAGGAAGATTCGATAATTTGGGCAATGGGCAATGGGCTTTTTGAAGAGGGGAAAAGGGTAAAGGGGAAAGGGGAGGCAGTGCGTTGCGGAGCCAGTGCCGTGCGGGGGTTCCCCCCGTTGTAGCACCTGCCGTGAAAGGGAAAGAATTATTACCAATGCCCCATGCCCAATGCCCCATGCCCATTGCCCCATGCCCATTGCCCAATGCCCAATTATTGCAACTTCACAGCTGCACGTTGTAAAGGTAGAACTTCTTCTAAAGTTAATTCGTGGTCGGTTGTCAAATGACTGTTACAACAAATGGTGCTAAAAAATACTTGCTGACCAACTACTTGCGAAAAATGCTTTTCTAGTAGTAACCGCGATGTAATATCTCCTAATAAGTCGGAAAGGTCTTTTGTTAGTTGGTCTCTATCATCGCGGTGAACCATTCTAAATTTGAAGGGTTTTTCACCTACCAAATTTCTAATATCCGAATCAAACTTGTCTTCTTTGCCTTGAACATACGCAAAAGATACTTCCTCTAAAAATTTCCAAGCTTCGGGAAAAATCTCGCTAATTTTTTCGAGATGATTCTCAGTTTGGTAGACCAAAGTAGCCGTTTTACAATCCATATGGGAATTTTTCAGGTGTTGAAATCAACAAGGATGCACTCTGTAATATTACGGCTAAACACCAATAATCTACCAATAATGTTATATATTTTCAAATTTAAAAACGACACGTTGTCAAACTAGAAAAACTGTGACTTCAAATACAAAAATAAATTAGAAAGTAAGTATTTTAAATCAGAATTTATAAAGGATTCGAGATTGGCGAATGGAAAAATTTTGATTAAAAAAATGCGAATTTTGGGCAAATTTCTTCCCCAGTACCCAATCCCTAGTCCTCAGTCCCGAATCTTCTTTATTAACGAACAGTTCAATCAAGGTAAGATTTACACCAAGCTGTTTGACATGTTGATGACATTTTTTTAGCAGCAAATTCACCATTGAGGACAAATTCAGGATATGCTTACCCAAACCGAAATTATTTCCCTATCTCTAGATATGCACGGATTAGCCGACCATAGTTAGAAAAGAAAGTTATAAATTATTAGTTAAGAGAGGATTTATGAGTTTTGAATTAACAATAGGTTGGCTATATCCAACGTTGATGAGTACCTATGGCGATCGCGGAAATGTTATCACCATAGAACGCCGCGCACAATGGCGGGGATATAATGTGAGGGTCTTACCCCTGGATCAAAACGCTACCCCAGATGATATAAAATCTGTAGATTTGATAGTTGGTGGTGGCGCACAAGACCGTCAACAAGAAATTGTCATGCGTGATTTGCAAGGTGCGAAAGCCGAAGCAATGCGCGAGAAAATTGAAAATGGTACACCGGGAGTGTTTACCTGCGGTTCACCCCAATTGCTGGGACATTATTATGAACCAGGTTTGGGACAGCGAATTGAAGGTTTGGGAATACTTGATTTAGTCTCAGTGCATCCTGGTGAAAATACTAAGCGCTGTATTGGTAACTTGGTAATTCAAGTTACAGCCACTCGTCTGGCGCGAGATTTAGAAGAGATGACGGGTAGTAAAGCATATTTAGTTGGCTTTGAAAATCACGGTGGACGCACCAAGCTGGGTAAAGTTGAAGCTTTGGGTAAAGTAGTGTATGGCTTAGGTAATAATGGTGAAGATGGGACAGAAGGAGCATTTTATCAGAATGCGATCGCTACTTATTCTCACGGTCCCTTGTTACCAAAAAATCCCTTTGTCGCAGATTGGTTAATTCAAACAGCATTGCGGCTAAAGTATCAACAACCGATTTCCTTGAAGCCTTTAGATGATACTTTAGCAATGCAAGCGCGAGAAGCGATGTTTAAGCGGTTGAAAGTCACACCATCTGCTGTTACAGCTAAAGTTTAAATTTGAAGTAGAGTGTGCAATGTCCACTCTACTTCACTAATTTTTTTGCCCAATACGGTATGCAATGTTAGCTGTTATTTTTGGAGAAGAAAACTTTTGAACATATTGTCCTAAATCCGACTTTTGCTCGTGGAAAGGTAGCATCTCCTTGCCTTCGCTTTTCTTTTTAATTTTCATATTATGAGTTTTTGCTAAATCATCAAACCAACTGTAAAATTGAGGGTGATTATTATCAACAAATAGGAAAAGTGCCCCAGGTTTTGCTTGACTAAATAAGTTGTCAAAATATTCATTTGCTGATTTACGTAAGGAAAGTACCTCTGACATAAAGTAAATTATTGTAAAGAGGTCTGATTGAAAATATTTTGTGTGGGGTTTCCAGTCATCTGGCTTAGTTACATCGAGTGGTAAATAAGAAGTTGATATACGAAATGCTGGATCAACCTTGTCATCTACGTCACTCCAAGATTCTGCCCATGTTTTTTCTTTATCACAGAGTTGAAACTTTATAGTAGGTGATTTTTTGTTAGTCATTAGGTACTTTAGGATTCCCAAAAAGTCGCTACCTGGTCCTCCTCCAATGCAAGCTACGTTTACTTTTTGATTATCAAAAAGATTGCCTATGTCTTCATTTTGTTGAATAATAGAACACACCAAGTTTGCATGTGATGTGACATATACATAAATATAAGCAAATCTAGTAACAGGATAACTGTAATCTATTATACTAACCTTGTAAAGTTGAGAATATTCGTTGCGTAAATATTCTAATGCATCTTTAATTACACTATCTTTTTCAGCTTCATCTCCTGGGATTTGGTTGTATGCCTCATCAAGAACAGACTTAATGATTTGAAAGCAGTTCATGAGCAATAATCCTACCTAAATTCAATATAAATAAGTTGGTTTGGCGAATAGCATTGATAGAGTCGGAACTCAGGTACGACCAAACTTGTATTACATTATACGAAGCTTTTTGGTATACTTTGCATCGTCACACAGCATTTATTAGATAATTTTTATTATTTATTCAGATAAATTGTTGTTTTAAGAAAAACTACAGAATACAAGACCAAAATTTTATTAAAATAGTACATTAATACTATAAAAATTAATTTTAGTGTCAGCCAAGGTATATTGGTATGACTGAATAACATCTCATAACTAATTTATGTACAATCAACTCTCGTTATGGCAAGATGCAAAAGAAAAAAGCCCGAAGCAGGGTGAACAATTACTTATGCCTGATGCTGAAGTAATCTTGTACCGCAACTTCTTCGATAACAATGAAAGTAATCAAATATTTTCTGATTTATGCAACACCACTTCTTGGAAGCAAGAATACACAATGCTTTTTGGTAAACAAGTTAACTTACCAAGGCTCACCGCTTGGTACGGAGATTCAGGAAAATCTTATTCTTACTCTAAAATCAAGATGGAACCTATTTTATGGACTCCTACATTAATCAAAATCAAATCTAAAATTGAAATTTTATCTGAAACTCAATTCAATAGTGTGTTGCTTAATCTATATCGTAATGGTAGGGACAGTGTAGCTTGGCATAGTGATGATGAGCCAGAACTAGGAAAAAACCCCGTAATTGCTTCTGTAAGTTTTGGTGCTACTCGTCGTTTTATGTTCAGACATAAAACTCAAAAAGAATTAAAGTGCGAAATTGAACTGACTCATGGAAGTTTATTGCTGATGAGGGGAGCTACACAACATTTTTGGCAACATCAAATACCTAAAATTAAGAAAATTATACAACCGAGAATAAATCTCACTTTTAGGCAAGTAAACTAAAAATAGATTAATCTTAAGCAAGTATAAATAGTTGTTTTTATTAGTTTAAATCAACCTATTCCAAATTTAATTAAATAATTTGTGAGTATTGCTCAAGGTAGAATGTTTGAGTTAAGCTTGCAAAACTCGTTTACCTGTGTTATTTAACATTTTTAGCCAAGCGCGATCGCCTTAATGAAAATATTGTCATCAACACTGCTTCTATCCCTAAAGCAGCAATCCAGCCTTAATTTCCTGACTCATTGAGTGCATCTACCGATGCAAATTTCACCTTGTTATACACATCTACAAGATAAATTTAAAATTGCACAGATGTTAAAGCGATCGCTTCATCTTCAACATCATATTCACGGAATGACCAACGCTTATTTGCTGTCTTGGAATACTGTTCTATATAAATTTTAGTTTGGTCAATCAACAAATATTCTTCAAAAGAAGGTATAGTGCGGTAAAACTCAAATTTTCCGTGTTTATCATAGCCCTGAGTTGAATCTGACAGTACCTCTATAATTACTCTCGGATTTGTAATCATATCTGTACGGTCATTAAAATACTCTGGTTCTCCCGCTATTATCATCACATCGGGATAAGTGTAAATGCGTCTAGAAGGTATCCACAGACGCACATCACTCATAAACACTCGATAATCTAGTTTTTTGAAAGCAAAATTTAGCTCAGTACTGAAGTTCAGTGCTATTTGATTATGATTGGTAGATTTACCAGTCAGAGGAATAATTTCACCATCGATATATTCGCTTTTATAGTCAGCAGCATCTTCTCCTGCTAAATATTCCTCTGGTGAATAGTATTGCTTTTCAGTAACTTGCATGATATGTAAGCCCCAAAAGCGTTTATATAGCCCACGCAGGTGGGCTTCGTTTGTATAGCCCCAGACTTCCAGTCTGAGGGCAATCTGAAATACACAATCCTATTTTACCCCCCCACCTTTAACCTGTAGGAGCGATCGCCAATCTTGGATAGCCTTCTCTGTCCACAGCCAATTACTACTTAGTTTATTTGGTAAAAAATTTACCGGATCATCTTTTACTACCATTTGCCGCAACTTCACGGCTTCAGACAAATATTGCGATCGCTTGCCAAATGGCTGTTGATGTGCAGATTTATACAAACCTAGAGCTAATCCCGCATAAGATGTCAAAGCATCTGGTGTTGCTACTGGCATCGTTGCGGATGTTGGGGTATAGCCAGATTTATTTTGCTGTTTGAGAGCCAGACTCAAGGCTTTGAACCAAGAGTCATTTGCCCGATTCATATTGCCTTCTGCGTAGTAAGCAAATCCTAAAGCGTTTGTATACAAAAGCGAGTCTGGTTTGGCTTTCACAGCAGTTTCCCAATAACGGCGGGCATCATCAACGCTGTATTTTTTGTCCCCAGTTTGGATAGCTTGCCATGCTACTCGCCCTTTGAGAAAATTAACCCCCGGATCGTTGGCTTGTGATGACGGAATCAAATCGAGGGCAGCTTGTGCAGCCCCAAGTGCATTCCGCGAAGGGCTGAGTAGTTCTTCAACAGCTTGTAGCCCACCTTGCAAGTCACCTTGAATCAATTTCTGAGTAGCGGTGGCAGTGACGATTCCCGTCGAAGATGCCTTTAAGTCGATTTCTGGGTTATTATTTGGAACTGGTTGAGACTGGTTAGGAATTGCTGGTAGCTCGGAAAAGTTGGGAAATTGTCGTTGCCATAACGAACTTAAACCGATCGCACAGGCGATGGCACCAACTCCGACAACACTAGCAATCGTCCACAATCGGCGTGTTGCCCGACGTGTGGCTGGTGTTGGCACTTCCGGACGAGCCGAAGAAGGCGAGTTATTTGTATTATCCCAATCTCCCCATATGGGAGTTTCGCTATCGAGAGAACTCATATCTCCTGAAATCGGTCTTCCCAAGATATTATCTTCTTGAGGCTTTGGTATTAATTCCGCAGTGACATAAGGTTGCTCATTTGCTGCGTTTTGATTATCAATTTGCCGAAACAAATCAGAAACGATCGCCGAATCTTCTTCATAGCTTGAGTCATCATACTCAATTTCATCAACCAAATCGCCCCAAGTATCTTCACCTAGCCAGTCTAACCCGGAATCGCCTCCCAAACCAGAAGGGATCATATCCTCCATTGGTAAAGGCATTTCCATATCATTCGCCCCACCAGAGTACATTGAAGTTCCCATCAATCGGGGATTGTACTCACCAAAGGACTCGACATTTTCGCTTACACTAACTTCGGGTGTTAAATTACCGTTAAATTTAGGATCGAGATATAAAATTGGTAATGCCCAGTACATCTGAAGAGATCCATAGGCAGAAATTAAGCCTTGGCGCACTCGACTGACGCACAAATCTACAGGATATCCCTGACTCAAGTTGCGGTAAAACAATTGTGTCAGTGTCAGCGCCACTTCATCGGGAATACGTTCTGACATTGCTAAAACGCTTCTGATACCGCGTTTCACCAAGCTTTCTGCCAGGTTGCGTTCCCCCGTATCAGCAGCCGGATCGGAGGTAGCAGCGTATGCCCCCAAACACGAGTTAAACACTGCCATTTGAATATTATTGTTGACGAGCAAGCCTGCCAAATCGTCGCCACTGAGAGTTTCTGTTAAACCAGTTCTGTTATTTACAAGATAAATTTCGCCGCCGTTGGGTCCTAAGTTACTATGACCTGAGTAATGCAGAACGTGGTATCGTCCTTGTTCTAAAGCTTGCGTTAGTTCTTCTCGCCCTGGTTGCTCTAACAGGGTAAGTTCGATTTCTGGGAGATAATTGCCAGTTTCCGAAAACCGTGGTGACTGACGGTGAAGTTCAGCTTGCAGCCTGACTGCTTCTAGTTTGAGCAAATCCAGACGGACTTGATCTGTAGGAGAAGCGATCACCATTAATACTTTGATACCACCTTCTTCTAAAGGTGTTGGTATATTTGTTGATAGCAGGCGAGATGGCAGATGAATTCCGGTTTGGAAGCGAGAAAAAGCAATATAAGGTCCTGTTGCCAAAGGGCGATCGCCTGCGTGCATCACCTCCCAAGGCAAACGTGCTAATCTGATATCTTTTAGTCCCAACCGCAGGCGTAATACCTCTTGCTGATGCTGGGCAATACCCTGCGCCGTAATCCAACTATCTCTGAGAGTGCCTTGAAACAGTGCGTTATAAAATTGTTGACCCAAAGCCACCAAGTTGACATTTCTGGCGATCGCATCTCCCTGCAACACCGACTTCAACGGGTCATTCATCAAATGCCCCGCAGCCGCCAACCAATCAGCTACAGGCCAAGTTACTAATTCTTCTGCCAATGGCACCCCAGGCGCGACTTGTTCCGTCCGCACCAAGTAGTCATTTTGCCCTACTGGGGTTACGGAAATATGAAATTCCTGGGTCACAACTTTTCCTGTTTGCCTCCTAAATTTGGTTTTAAATGCGGTTCATTTTCACGCTAGATATTTCCCTTCTTCTGATACCTTAGATGCATCTTGACACTTAATGTTTCTGATTTGAGTTGTTTTGCGTTGCTCCCTGTTTACAACTTTATCCGGATTGCAATGATTCCGCCCAGAACACTTTATTGGTAGATGCACCTTGATCTTCAATTCCCCCGGTTGGCTTTACACCCAAGTCGGGGGTTTTTTATGCTTAAGCATGAGCGCAACGATTTTTAACACACTCATTTTAGCTAGATAATGGTGTCTAAATTTCTCTAATTTACTAAGTATATCCGGAACTACCACCCAATTAAGTTTTGTTTTACACATACTTGCCATCTCCCCTTTTCTGAATTTATCCGGAGCATCATTGTTCAACTGAGAACAAGTAGTTGGTAGATGCACCCTAATAACTCACTCCCCTAGTTGGCTTACACCACTGGGGGATTTTTGTATTTAATAAAACAAAAAAACATTTTGATATCAGTAAAATTATGATGATACTTTTAGTTAATTTTATAACATTTCATTAATAGATGCACCCTGATAACTCAATCCCCTACTTGGCTTATACCTTAATCAGTTTTGTTTTTTTAGATAAATTATCACATCCTAGACATATATTATCCGGATGATGTGAGTTCGCTATAGAACAAGTAATTGGTAGATGCACCCTGATAACTCATTCCCCTAGTTGGCTTACGCTTACTGGGGGATTTTTGTCTTTTTGACACATTTGTTAAAACTGATGTTGATACTAGATAGTTGATGCCGGCAAAAACCTTTCTCATTGATGTTCTTAATTTTATCCGGAACATACTGATTTATTCTAGAACAGTTAATTGGTAGATGCACCCTGATAATTCACCCCCCTGGTTGGTTGCCACCCACCGGGGGATTTTTTATTTGGTATCTTAATTAACACCATTTTCAAGTTGTCAACTTGGTAGCGATGGAAATATTTCTTAGGAATATTTTACTAAACAGATTTTTAACTTCTTTAATCAATACAAGAACCAATAACACAAATGTTATAAGGACAAAGTAAATTTTCAGATCGTAGTGGGTGCTTTAGCGTCCGTTAAAAGCGATAAATAGCTTCTTACGAACTATCTATATAATGTGCCAAGTGCTTTTTTTTCAGAATTGCTCAATTTTATCCGGAGTGTACTGGTTTCTCTAAGAACAAGTAATTGGTAGATGCACCCTGATAACTTACTCCCCTAGTTGGCTTACACCACTGGGGGATTTTTGTATCTTTGGCAATACACCGAGTTACTCAAAAAACATTACTCAACAGTTTCCTCAATTTTATCCGGAGTGTACTGGTTTCTCTAAGAACAAGTAATTGGTAGATGCACCCTGATAACTCACTCCCCTAGTTGGCTTACACCACTGGGGGATTTTTGTATCTTTGGCAATACACCGAGTTACTCGGAAAACATTACTCAACAGTTTCCTCAATTTTATCCGGAGTGTACTGGTTTCTCTAAGAACAAGTAATTGGTAGATGCACCCTGATAACTCACCCCCTAGTTGGTTTATACCACTGGGGGTTTTTTATGACAACAAATAATAAAATTTTTATACACAATTTTATCCGGAAAGCCGTGTATAGCCTGAGAAGAAGTAATTGGTAGATGCACCCTGATAACTCATTCCCTTAGTTGGTTTATACCCGCTAGGGGGTTTTTTATGGCAAGAAATAATAAAATTTTTATACACAATTTTATCCGGAAAGCCGTGTATAGCCTGAGAAGAAGTAATTGGTAGATGCACCCTGATAACTCATTCCCTTAGTTGGTTTATACCCGCTAGGGGGTTTTTTTATAGATTTCCTGTATGTTAAAGTTTACTCAGCTATGCCAAAATTTCAAGCAACTCCATGCAATTAGCTATTATTAAGTTCTCTTCAGAAGACTGCGGGATCTGCCACAAGATGTCTTTTTATGACCAAAAGGTGGCAGAAGAACTAGGTTTGCAATTTATAGATGTAAAAATGCAAGACACAGCTACCTACCGCAAATATCGCAAGATTTTGTTAACTCAATATCCTGATAAATCAGAAATGGGATGGCCCACTTACATTGTCTGTGATTCACCAGAAGGGGAATTTCAGATTTTGGGCGAGGTTAAAGGAGGTCATCCCAAAGGTGAGTTTAGAAGTCGTCTGCAAGCAGTTCTCAATTCTGAAGAAAAGTAGTAGTATACGTAATTGTGATTCTGTAGTAGGCGTTTTAACGCTTATATCTACGAACTAAACCCATGAAAATTAATATCATCCTACTAGAGACGTTCCGCCGGAACGTCTCTACAATATGTCTGATTTGCCGGATATGATAGTGAATCTAGTTAGTTCGTCACTTCAAAAGATTTTACTTCTAAAACCGGACCAATCATGGCAACAGTCATGACATCTTCACGCACTTTTCCTGTGACTTTTGCTTTTTGTCCGGCTTTCAGTAAGTTTTTGTCAGCACCCTTAAGGATTTCGTAGGTAACGCCCTCCTCTGTAACTAGCGCCCAAGCGCCTGTGCCAATATCACGGTGTTGGATAGTACCTGTAACTGTAATGCTCATATGATTTTAAGTGCTAAATGGCTAATGGGGCATGGGGCATGGGGCATGGGCCATGGGGAATGAAAAGAATCGTATTTATTCACCCACTCGCTTTCAAAGAACTTGTTTAATTCCCAATACGCAATGGCCAATGCCCATTGCCCATTGCCCCGTATTTCCTAAACTGCTTGTTCCTGATTTTTCAGCGCTAGCCTAGCAAGTCCGTAACAGAGTAGGGCGTTGATGATGAGGAAAAGGCGCGACCAAATACCATTTCCTAAGCCCCAAACTGCTGGGTCGGAAAATGCGCTGACTCCTAGACATGCGGCTATACCTAGGGTAGAACCAACTGCAAACCATTTCCAAGTAGGATTTCCCAAGAGCAGCGCCATTAAAATAATCGGAATCAAGACGCTGGCAAATAGGGGATTAAAAGCATCAGTTCCCTGAAGCGCGTTACCTAATTCGGGAATTGAACTACCCAACACGCGGAATGGCCATTGGGGAACGTCAAAGATATAAATCCCTTTTAGGAAGAATAAACCAGAACTACCACCTACTAAGCCACTGGCTAAAGACCAACTCCAGGAGAAGGGAAAGTAAACCCGTAAAAACCAAGCTAGCAGGTAAGAACCGACTACCATTAAAATCTTGGGCAACAACGCGATCGCACCGCCATCAATCCAAAAGCCGGGGTTAAGATAGCCGTTATTCCGTAACCACGCAAAGAAATCTTGGAAAGTGATTTGCCCTTGCACTGCACGTTTAACTGCTGCATCAGCATTCAGTTGTCCGGCACCGTAGTAGTTCAAAGCATCTTCTTTAATGCTTCTTGCCGACTCCTGAAGGACAGCCAAAACTTGATCTGGTTCTTTGATTCCAGAAGCTTCAATTAATGCTGCTACACCAGCAACGTGAGGGGCAGCCATGCTTGTACCCTGGAAGCCCATAAACACCCCTACGCCATTGTTGTCCGGGTCAATGGTTTCTTGGAGAATTTTACCAGCATCACTGCCACCTGGGGCGGAAATATCTACGCCAGCACCAAAGTTAGAATAAGATGCTTTTTCGCCGTCTGCCCCTAATGCCGAAACGCCGATAACATGAGGATAACGAGCCGGATAAGAAGCACCATTACTACCTTCGTTTCCGGCTGCGGCAATGATAACTACGCCTTTTCTGTGGGCATAATCGATCGCGTCTTTCATCAACTGGCTTTCACCGCCACCACCCAAGCTCATATTAATTACATTTGCGCCTTTATCAGCGGCAAATTTAATTGCTTCGGCAATATCAGCAACAGTTCCGCCACCGTATGCACTGAGTACCTTCAAAGGCATCAAATTGGCTTCGTAGGCGATTCCGGCGACGCCATATTTGTTATTAGTCGCTTGGGCGATAGTTCCAGCAACGTGGGTTCCGTGTCCGTTATCGTCTTTGGCTTCTTCTGTGTCGTTCACAAAGTCGTAGCCTGGGACAAATTTTGTTTCTTTCAAGTCACGCACGCGAGTGATACCAGTATCAATTACTGCAACCGTGATGCCGCTACCTTTAGTTTGCAGCCACGCACCCTCAACGTTGATGTTGTGTAGGTTCCACTGTTTGCTGTAATATTCATCGTTGGGACCAGTAAGACTAGGCGAAACTTTTACATCGTCATCGTCTTGGGGTAGCAAAAATTCTCCCAGCCTAGCTGCTTGACCAGGATTAGGAATTTTGTAGATGTAGTTTGGCTCAATGAATTCTGTAACTTTGGCGAATTCAGATTTTTTTAAAGCTTTCAGCCGTTGGCGATCGCCTTTGATAACATACACATTATCCTTTTCGGAAAATTTGTTATCGAGTTTAGGTGTAACGTTATATTGAAGAGCGATCGCTTGCAGATTTTTCTGCACCACGTCTGCTGGTATATCTTCGCGAAAATCCAGCACAATCGTCTCAAAATCACCTTTGGCTGCTAGCCCCTGAAAATTCAGGAAACCAAACACCGCAGCACCAAGCCCGATGACAAACAAGCACAATAATATAAGCCTTCGCATATTAACTCATCACCGATGAATGCCAGTTTGCTCACTACGATAACTTATCTGTGCCCTTTAGTTGATGTATTTTGCACTTTAGTTACATATTTTTCATTCAAGATTTAGGACTTTTTCAACGATGGAACGCGGTCTTTTATGGTTGCCTTTGTTATTCATATTTTTCTGGTTGGCTTGGCAAGGCTCCCAGGAGTATAAAAAAGTTGAAGCTTATCGGATTTGGGCAGAGCAATTTGACCGAGCTAAGTATGATATTTACTCTGTGTTAGGTCAAAAAGGCAATGATATAACTTGGGGAAAACCCACGCCAAAAGGTTTAATCAAGCTGGAAACTTTTTCTTTAGTTGATATCGAAGAAATCCATCTTTTGGTAGATGATAAAGTAATAGATACCCAAGCACCACCAGAAAAAGGTCGGTCTATTGAGTTGGAGTTTATATTTTCTCCTGAAAAGTCGCTGCGTGTTCCTTTTACAGAAGTTCCTTTAGCTGCACAGTGGGGTAATCATCTTCAGCAGGAATTGCAACGGGTGCAAAAGTCTTAGTACTTTGCATTAATGGCATTGCTGAATCAAAATATGAAACTTAAAAATCAAGCATCTCAAACTCTTACTCTCTGCGACTCTGCGGACGCCACTTGCTACAACGGGGGGAACCCCCGCAACGCAGTGGCTCCTCTGCGTGAGACAAATTCATATTCGCATAGCAGCAACGCCGCATTAATACTATTAAACGCAGAGGGACAAAGGAGGTAAACGCGGAGAGTCGCATCTTCGTTAAATATTTCCCTATGAAATGCGTGCAATGCGTGTACTTAGTTAAAAGTTGGGAGTTAAAAATTAAAAGTTCAAAGTTCAATAAGTGCATCCACCAGCTTTCAGCAACACGAACGAAGTTTACCAGATGCAATTAACACTTGCATCATACTCAATTTGCAGTGCGCGTAATACGCCACTCTTGCAATATCACACCAGACCATACCAAGAAGGCGATTAATGTCAGCCCAGAAACTGCATCCAGCCAAATCAGACTATGCATTTTTAGAGACATGGGAGCAATCATTGGCAACAAATAGTGTCCTGGACTAGAGATACTGGTTATGGAGTACAAGCCGAGTGTCAGGTATGTTAACCAAAACATTCCTTTGGTGTATAGCCAATATCCAAATAACCCCAATGGAGTCATGACAATCACAGTTGTAATAACTCCAGCTGGTGTGAACCACTCAAAACCAGAATACTGATTTAGAAATAATGCATTGTCTATGTAATGTAGCCAGGTAGAAATGATATTGACTGTGATGATGGCTAGCAAAATTTTTTGACGAAATTTCGGAGAATTCATCTTTTACCCTGTTTGCCGAACTGTAAGCAAACGTCGTAGAGACGTTTTGGTGGAACGTCTCTACTATATGTGTGGTTTGCTTTTGTACTTTTGAGGCTTTTGCTGAGATGGGGGTTTGCAATAAGCGCTATCCACGCTTACTACTTTTAAGAAGAAGGCAAGTTAACTTTTTTGGCTAAACCCAGAGTTTTCAAAAGTTTGATGCTCCACCAAGTAACATCGACTTCCCACCAATGCAATCCAGATTTTGCCATTTGGGGAAAGGTATGATGGTTGTTATGCCAGCCTTCACCGTAAGTTACAATGGATACCCACCAAAGGTTACGCGCACCGTCGTTCGCTTCAAAATTGCGGTAGCCCCAAGCGTGTGTGGCGGAGTTGACAAACCAAGTTGAGTGCCAAAGCAAGACTGCTCTTAAGAAAATTCCGTAGATCACAAATGACCACCCGCCGATAAGATACAGTACGATACCGAGGGGAATTTGCAAAAGTAGAAAATAGCGATCTAGCCAACGATAATATGGTTGTCTTGCGAGGTCGGGCGCATATTTTGCATAGATTTCATAATCAAAGAACTCTGAACGAGGGTAGAAAATCCAGAGCATGTGGCTCCACCAAAATCCTCGTTGGGCAGAGTAGGGATCTAAGTCAACGTCTTCTGTATGGGCATGATGCTGCCGATGTCCACCAATCCAAAAAATTGGACCTCCTTGCAAAGCTAGCGCTCCGATAAGAGCGATCGCATACTCCAACCACTTAGGGACTTGGAAACTTCGATGACTCAGCAGTCGATGATACCCCAAACATATACCAATACTCCCAAATAGCCAGTGAAGAAATATCACTAGAGCTAATGCAGACCAGGAGAAAAACCACGGGGCAAGTAAAGCTATGGCATGAAATGTAGTGAAAAATACCACATTTGTCCAATTGAGCGCCAGAGAGTTTCCGCCCTTAGGAGTGCTGGTAAAAAATTTTGCAGTCATAAAAATTCCTGTCGATGGGTGAGGAAGCGATTTGCTTTTGTCGGGAGTTGCAATATGCTCGGCATAATTTCACAGATTTTGCGAGGTTGGCTTTTGAATTGGCTCCGCAGATTGCTGAGGCTAGATGCCTCACCCTACAAGAGTCATTCTTTTTTTTGGTGCGTAAGTCGTGTGTTTCTAACATTCCTCACGCATTGGTTTACCCGATTATCTGTTCAGCTCTTTCTAAAGCAATCGTTTACAGTTGAGCAAGTACCACTTACATTTTTATGCTAACAGTTCTGCGATTTGTATGCAAGTAACACTTGCATTATTCTTTTATGTCGTCTCAATCCCATTCAGCTCGTCAACGTTTGATTCAAGCAGCGCTTGAATTATTTACCGCTCAGGGAGTCAGCGGTACTACAACCCGCCAAATTGCAGAAAAAGCAGAAGTCAATGAAGTGACGCTATTCCGGCATTTTGGAAATAAGCACGGACTACTTTTGGCTGTCTTGGAAGAATCGGCAGCCTTTAAAAATTTAGGTGAGTCTTTAGTTCGTCGAGCAGTTCCACCTGGTAATGTTTACCAAGCTCTAAAAGATTATGCAAGTGAAAGCTTACATGCATTAGAACAAGTTCCAGAGTTTGTTAGGTCTGTGGTAGGTGAAGCCGACCAATACCCAACAGAAAATCGCCGCGCTTTGGGACGGGGGTTAACCGAGGCTAACCGTTATGTGGCAGAGTACTTAGCCACTGTAATTCAACAGGGACACTTAAATACCTATCTACCGGCAGAAAAATTAGCCAGTTTGTTAAATGGGATGTTGCTCGGATATGCGGTGATTGAGTTTACCAGTGAATTTCACGAACTTTGGGAAGATAGAGATGATTTTCTCGAAAATTTGGTGCAGTTGTTTTTACAAGGAGCGATGTCACCGGTAGTTGAAACAAGTCAATATTCCTCAAGTTTGACTGTAATAGATTCTAATATTCGGGAAGTGGCTGATTTGCCCGCTTCTTTAGTCCATCAAATTCTGCAACAAGCGAGAAAATTGGGAGTGCAAGATTATGCAATGGCGTATGTGTTATTTGCTGCTGGGTTATCTGTTCCGGAAGTAGTTGGCTTGGAGCGATCGCATCAATTCTACGATACTCAAGGGCACTTTCTGCAAATTGTCAATAATACCGGATTTCGCCAAGTACCTGTTAATCAATGGATAATGGGTAATCGCTATGGTTCCTACACCAATAATCCATTAACTAAATGGCTCAAAAGTCGTAAAGATAATCAATCTGCCATGTTTATTCATGAATCTGGCGAACCATTGTCAGAATCACAAATTCACGTACACTGGCACATGTGGACTGAAAAGCTGTTAACACCAGAAGGACAACCACCAGCAATTATCCAAGCACAACAAACTTGGCGCGTAGAAATGTTGATGCGCGGCATGAGCTTAGAAAATCTTAGTATTTTAACAGGATGCGATCGCATTCAATTACAACCTTACGCTAAAAGAGCCAGAGAAAAAGCCGCTTTAGAGCAAGCAACTCGTTTAGATCAAAAACCGGGATAGTTGTTGGGTGTTAGTTGTTAGTTGCTGGGTGTTGAGTCGTGGGAGAGCGATTAACTTTGATTTCAGCATTCATAACCACAGCTTGTGCGCTGGTAACGACAACTTCTGCATTTATAACCACAGCTTCTAATTTATAAGTAAAGTTTGTGTTGTGGTAACGACAGCTTCTGCATTTCTAATGAAAGCCTTTTACATATTGACAAGCACAAAAAATGAGATAAAAGTCCGTTTAGGATTCGTGAAAAAATAAGAAGAACGACTTCGCATAAGTTGTCGGGGATCTGAATAAAGTCTAAGCCATTAACCAAAAAATCTATGAATATTACCTATAAACGCGGCTTAGTTGATGTTGACTGGGAGGCAATGAAGGCAACATTAATCAAAGATAACTTTCATAACGGACGAACTACAGAGCAATTGAAAATATCTTTTACAAATAGTTATTCGACATGTATTGCTTATGCCGATAAACAAATTGTAGGTACAGCTAGAGCGTTATCTGATGGAGTGTGTAATGCTTACATCGTCGATGTTTGGACTTATTCAGAATACCGTCATCAGGGTATTGCACGAAAAATGATGGAGATTATTATAGAAGAATTGCCAGGACAACACGTTTACTTGTTTACCGATGACTCTGTTGACTTTTACAATAAATTGGGATTTACAGAACAGCCTACAGGATTAAGTAAAGTCATCGGAAAATGGTTAGTTAATGAATGGTTATGAAGTTAACTTTTGCCTAAAATAGATTCCCGACTTATTTAATAAGTCGGGAATCTGAAATCATTTAGGATTGCTATATATCGCCGATTATGACTATTCAACTTTAATGACATCTTCATAAATTTCTGCCATTGTCAATTTTAAACCTATTGATTCTAACTTTAAGGTGTCATCTTTACCCAAGGTTTGCATTGACCAATTGCCTTGAGTATCTTGGCGGTAAACTTCTATTTGGATTTTGTCTTGAGAGATTAGGATATATTCTTGTAAACTGTCTAAAGTTTGATAATTCAGCCGTTTTTCTCGTTTGTCTGTAGTTGCAGTGGAATCAGATAACACTTCTACAATTAAACTTGGGCGAGTTTTAAAGTATCTTTCTCTGTCATCGGGGTCGCAGGTGACTAAAAGGTCGGGATAATAAAATATATCAACCTTTTGTAGTGTGACTTTTACTTTCATATCTGAGACAAAAGCACGACAGTCAGTTCCGCGCAAATGAGGACGGAATAAGGCAATGATGTTAGCAGTAATTAGGTTATGTTCTTCACTAGCACCCGCGATTGCAAAAACTTGACCACCCAAGTATTCATGGCGAATAAAGCTAGATTCTTCGGCTTTAAGGTATTCTTCAACGCTTAGGTAGCTTAATGGAAGTGACATAGATTGTTGAACTTTGCAATTGAATTAGTATATGATAATTATCTAAATTATATTGATAAATAAGTAAACTCAGACTGTAAATAAAGTACGTTAGCTATGCTTCTAAATTTGTTTCTGTAAAAAATACCGTTTATGCTCTTGCGGGTAGTTTTCCAAGACTCCAAATATCTGATAACCAAGTCGTTCGTAAAAACCTAATGCTTGAAAACTGAATGTATCAAGCCATGCATGACCGCAATTACGTTTTTTCGCTTCTTGTTCTGCTTTAAGCATTAGTTCCCGTCCGTATCCTTGACCGCGCAGCGATTGTGCAACCCACAGGTGAGAAATAAATAGCCATCCCCAGTGTGTTTCACCCACTAAACCACCGACAATTTCACTGTTAGCATCTCGAATCAATATAGCTAAGGGATATGCAACATCCTCTTGCTTTTGACTATTGTTGTTGTAATCGAGAATCTTACCGATAATAGTACGAATATCCTCTGCGGACGGATTATCCTCAACCGTTATTGTTAGGTTAGTCATTCTTCTTGTCTCCCCATCTTTCCATCTCTGTCTTCTTGCTTGTCACTATAGATAATAGAATAGAAACTCAGCCTTTATATTGGCTTCAACTACTAAAAGAAAGAAGTTTAGTAGTAAATTTGACAGAATTGGATCGACAAAAGTCTGTACTAAGCTTGTAGCATCGACAACACTTGTGATATTTCCTATGAATTCCCGGATTCGCTTTTTAATGTGTGCCCCTGACCACTATGATGTGGACTATGTGATTAACCCCTGGATGGAAGGGAATATTCACAAGTCATCGCGCGATCGCGCTGTGCAACAGTGGCAAAAACTGCATCTCCTTCTTAAAGAACACGCTACTGTAGACTTGGTTACACCTCAGAAAGGTGTGCCCGATCTGGTGTTTACCGCCAACGCTGGCTTGGTGTTGGGGGATAATGTGGTTCTCAGTCGTTTTTTACATAAAGAACGTCAGGGAGAAGAGCCTTACTTCAAGCAATGGTTTGAGGAAAATGGCTACACAGTCCATGAACTACCGAAAGATTTGCCCTTTGAAGGCGCAGGAGACGCACTTCTAGACCGAGAAGGACGCTGGCTATGGGCGGGATACGGCTTTCGCTCAGAATTAGATTCTCACCCCTATTTAGCTAAGTGGCTGGATATCGAGGTGGTGTCTTTACGTTTGATAGACGAGCGGTTTTATCATCTGGATACTTGCTTCTGTCCCCTGGCAAATGGTTATTTGCTGTATTATCCAGGCGCTTTTGATTCTTACTCCAACCGCATGATTGAAATGCGTGTCACACCAGAAAAGCGGATTGCGATTGAAGAAGCGGACGCGGTAAACTTTGCCTGTAATACGGTGAATGTAGACCATATCGTTATTATGAACAAGGCGAGTGATGCGCTGAAAACACGCCTTGCTGATCTGGGTTTCCAAGTGATGGAAACACCGTTAACAGAATTTCTCAAAGCTGGTGGTGCGGCTAAATGTTTAACGCTGCGGGTGACCGAACCAGTACGTGATGAAGTTCACGCTAATGTTTCGGTAGAAAGTCGCATTATTCGCATTGAAGGACACTTGCTTGATTCTGGCTTGATTAACCGCGCTCTAGATATGATTATCGATAGTGGCGGTAGTTTCCAAGTGCTAAATTTCAACTTGGGAGAACAGCGACAAAGTACTTCAGCGGCTGAGGTGAAGGTGTCAGCACCTTCGCACGAGGTGATGGAAGAAATTGTATCTCTCCTAATTGATTTGGGTGCGGTCGATTTGCCACAAGATGAGCGCGACGCCAAACTTGAGCCTGTATTGCAAGCAGGAGTTGCACCAGATGATTTTTATGTGAGTACGATTTATCCTACCGAAGTGCGGATTAACGGTCAATGGGTGAAGGTGCTTTCCCAGCGGATGGATGGCGCGATCGCTGTTATCCAAACTCCCAATGGCTGGCTAGCGCAATGTAAACTTTTACGCGATTTAGAAATAGGCGAACATGTAGTTGTTGATGTGCAAGGTATCCGCACCATCCGCAAACCAGAATCGCGAGAACAACGTAACACTCAAGAATTCAGCTTTATGTCGGCGGGTGTTTCCAGCGAACGGCGCGTGGAAATAGTCGTTGAGCAGGTGGCGTGGGAGTTACGTAAAATTCGTGATGCTGGCGGTAAAGTAGTTGTCACAGCCGGACCTGTGGTGATTCACACTGGTGGGGGCGAACATTTGGCGCGGCTAATTAGAGAAGGATATGTACAAGCTCTGTTGGGTGGAAATGCGATCGCAGTCCACGACATGGAGCAAAATATGATGGGGACTTCTCTCGGTGTGGATATGAAGCGCGGTGTCGCTGTGCGCGGCGGACATCGCCACCATTTGAAGGTAATTAATACTGTCCGCCGTTATGGTAGCATTGCTGCGGCTGTGGAAGCTGGAGAGTTTAAGAGTGGTGTAATGTACGAGTGTGTCAGCGCCAATGTACCTTTTAGCCTCGCCGGTTCGATTCGCGATGATGGTCCTTTACCGGATACTCAAATGGATTTGATTAAAGCTCAGGAGGAATATGCCAAACTGCTTAAAGGTGCAGATATGATTTTGATGTTATCATCAATGCTGCACTCTATTGGCGTGGGGAATATGACTCCGGCTGGGGTGAAGATGGTTTGTGTGGATATTAATCCAGCGGTGGTGACGAAATTAAGCGATCGCGGTTCGATTGAATCGGTTGGTGTGGTGACAGATGTCGGGTTGTTTTTGAGTTTGTTGATACAGCAGTTGGATAAGTTGACTAGTCCTTATCGGGCTGTGATAGGTTAGGAAACGAACGGCGTTCGCCCTTGGCATTGCCGAAGGCTAGACGCGAAGTACGCGAAGGTAAGAAAGGGATGGAAGGGGTAGCTTTTAAAAGAGGGTTACAAATTCGTTGGGTCAGTTTTATTGCTGACTTTCTGCTTGCGGGGATGGTTGTGGGACCGCTGGCGGCTCCTTTTCTTGCTGCGTCTGGGTTGCCAATGTTAGGTTTGATTGCGGACATCATTTATTTCATGGGAAATCATGTGTGTCCGCAACCAAATATGGGGTTAGATTTGGCACCGCCCTTTATTATGGCTGTGTGTATGCGCTGTTATGGCACGGTAACGGGTTTGCTGATTACTCGGATGCTGTATGGGATGACTGGCGGTAAAGGTTTTTACTGGTTAAGTCAGTATGGCTGGAGTGGTGCGGCGATCGCTAGTGTGCTAATGATGGCTTATGCGTGGGAATTAGCGGCACAGGTTTTGGGTTGGTGGAGTTTTAATAATTATCTGGTTACGCCGTTTGGGTTGATTACCGGTTTGGCGTGGGGATTATTTACTATGCCAATATTGCATCGTAAGTCTTAGAGCAAGAATTGTCTATCCCCTGACTTTTGAATCGTAGTCAACACTAAAGTGTTTAAATAAGCGTTAAAACGGTTACTACGAATAAATAGCCGCGAGTTTACTCGTATTGGTCCTCATGACTGGGAAAAACTAGCTCCAATGAGCGAAGAGCCGATTATCAAGGTGTAGAGAGGAATTTTGATAACTTTCTTTCAGTTCAAGCTGGCTCACCTTATATTTGAGCTATTAGTTTGGCATAACAGGTAGTGAACAATCATTATTAATTACTCGTCATTAATGACAAAGGAGAAATTAACTAATAATGATTGCTGAAAGCTAATAGTAGAATAAGGTACAGACTAAAGCTGCGGATCGTTAGGGAGGAAGAGACATTGGATGAACTGAGGACAGCGCTAGAGCTAGCAACCGAAGATGAATTGCAAGATTTAACGGCAATTCTGTTTGGTCGTAAATTTAATCCCATAGATTATGTTCACACACCAGAACCGATAGAAGTTCAAAGTAAAGACCACGAAGCTTGGCTAGATGCACTCGAAGGGCGTTTTCGCTTCTTAGCGGCAGACGGAATGACGGTATTAAGGGGACGCACGAATCTAGTAACTTACCGAGAAGCTTTGATTGAAGTATGTAAGTATCTAAAAATTCGCTACTATCATCAACTAGCAACCGTTGATTTAGAAGCGGAAGTGTTTTTGCATCTGCTAGGGCATGTGTGGAAAAAATTACCCGAAGAGGAAAAGCAAAAATTGACTGTGCAGGTGCAGCAGCATCTTGCCAAATCCGAACCGGATCAACCCCTACCACTTTCATTACAGCGTGATCCTTTGGGCTTGCTTTTTAAAGGCGGTAGTGCTCTTGCTGTTACCTCAATCATACAACCACTGTTGCTCAAACAAATTGCCCGTCAATTTGCCATGCATTTTGCCACCTATCAAATAGCCCAACAAGCAGCGGTTGAAGGCGGAGTAATTGCGACAACGCAGTTTCAAAAGTATGTAGCCTTGCAGATGGCACAGCGGGGTATGGCTGTAAGTGCAGCTCGTTATACCGCAGTCAGAAGTGTATTTGCTATGTTAGGACCAGTAATGTGGGGTTGGTTTTTTGCAGATTTAGGATGGAGAGCGATCGCCACTAATTACGGTAGAATCATACCCACCATCTTTGCCTTAGCTCAAATTCGCCTCACCCGCACCGAATGTTGGGAACCCGCTTGAAAACCGCTTTTCGCCATCCCAATCCTAATTTACAATTTCCTTGGAGCTTGGCTCAAGTCGGATTATTTATCTTTCCCTTGAGTCCGTTTTTGGGAGCCGTAACTCTAGGTGTGGCATCATTAAAAACTTGGTTGCGACAACACCGCACAATTATTCGTCGTCCCCTTAATTGGGGATTTGCTCTCCTCGGTGTATTGCTAATCATTAGCGCTGTTTTTGCTGAGAATAAAACAGAAGCTTTCCTTGGCTTGTTTAATTTCTTACCGTTCTTTTTATTTTTCGTCGGTTTTAGCGCTTTAATTCAGACAACCAACCAATTGCGCCAACTAACTTGGAATTTAGTTATATCTTCCGTGCCAGTGGTGATAATTGGTTTTGGGCAATTGTTTTTCGGCTGGACTTCTAAATTAGAAATTTTGTGGATTGTCTTGGAAATAAACGTTTTAGACCAAGGAGATCCACCAGGTCGCATGGCTTCAATTTTCATGCACGCTAATACCTTGGCTGCTTATCTGGTAATAGTTTTCATCCTGGGGTTAGGGTTGTGGCTAGAAAGTTATCAGCAGTTAAGAGAGACTTTGCAGGAGAAAAAAAGACAAGGAGACAAGGGGAGCCACATCAAAGGTGCGGACGTCACGAGCATTGAGCAAAATGGCGTGACAAGGGGACAAGGAAGACAAAGGGGAATTTCTTTGTTGTCTTTTCCCATCCCCCCCTCTTCCCCTCTCCCCTTCCTCTTTTTAAGCGTGGTACTAATTGCCAACTTTGTGGCATTGATTTTAACTAACTCGCGTAATGCTTGGGCGATCGCTATTGCTGCCTGTTTCGCTTATGCTGTTTACCAAGGTTGGCGGATTATTATCGCTTTTGTTTCTGGTGTCGTGGCTAGCGTGATGTTAGCTGCTTTTGCGCCCGAAGCGATCGCAGTTATATTTCGTAAAGTGGTTCCTGCTTTCTTTTGGGCACGGTTAAACGACCAAATGTATCCCGACAGACCAACAGCCTTAATGCGAAAAACCCAATGGCAATTCGCTTGGTCTTTGGCTGAACAGCGTCCTTGGACGGGTTGGGGTTTACGCAATTTTACTGCTCTTTACAAAGCACAGTCACAGATTCGCTTGGGTCATCCCCACAACTTGTTTTTGATGCTTTCTGCCGAAACAGGACTTCCCAGTACTTTGTTATTTTGTGGTTTACTCGGTTGGATCTTGTTTGCGAGTGTCCAAGTATTGCGATTAAAAGATATCGATCAGAAAGACAAATTAATACTTTTCAGTTACCTTCTTGTCTTAATTGGTTGGGTACTATTTAATACGGCAGACGTAACTTTATTTGATTTCCGGTTGAATACTCTAGCTTGGTTGCTCTTTTCTACTGTTTGTGGAGTCGTGTATCGCTACAACCAACACAGCAAGCTAGAAGTCAGCTAAAAAGGGAAAGGGTTTTTCAAGAGGGGAAAAGGGAAAAGGGGAGGCAGTGCGGTCTTCTCCCGAAGGGAGAGGCGCTTCTCCAAGGGGTCTCACGCCACTCCCCTCAAGTCGGGAAACCCGCCCACGGGGGTGGCTCCCCAAGTGGAGCATCTGCCTATGATTGGGAAAAAATTATTACTAATGCCCAGTGCCCCATGCCCCATGCCCATTCCCCAATGCCCATTACTCGTAAAATAGGTGTATTGACAATAGAAAAAGACACCTAAATAGCCAACTGTTATGCTTACAACCGCTGATTTTCTTCAGTACACTCAATGGTCAGGAATTGCTACCTTGGTTTTCGCTGCGATCGCAATCCTGGGTTTTATTTTGAAATGGGGCATCCGCTTTCGGCTGGTGGGTGCGACTGGCTTTATGCTGGTGGTGACGGCTGGTTTGTTTGCACTTTCGTTAGGACCTTTAAGCCGCACGGTGATTCCGGGTGCGCTGAAGTATTCTCTAGTTTATGACAATGGGTCTACACAAGCGGTGATTGCTATACCACCGAGTATTACCCCTTCAGAATTAGAAGCTACTCTACGTCAAGCAGCCAGTAATTTGTATTCTTACGGTCGCTTAGGTAGACAAGGAGATAACGAACTAATCATTCGATCGCGTACTATTATCCACCCAGAACCTGGGGTTTCTGTACCACTATACTTGGGTGAGATAAAGCGATCGCTTACTTCTCGTGAAGATCCAGAAATGGCGCTGGAAATTTACCTAGAAAAATTCGCGCAACTGCCCAAACCAAACGCTTAATTAACTAACCGGGTGATGGGTGAAGTTTGTAAAATATTTTCCCCATCTCCCCAAACATAAAGCTTTACTATTGTCGCTTTAGCTGTGCGTTAGCCGATCGCGTGAAAACTCACTGCTTCTAACATTGATTTTTTTGACGACTAAAGTCGTGACTACGACAAACGAAGTCATAAAGCCTACGCAGGTAGGCTTTGTACGCACAACGCCTCACCCTTCGCTTGGTGCAGGTCCTAAATATAACCAACCATACGCCGTTACCCTTATAGGGTGCAGGTGCTAAATATAAGTTAATAAATATCAAAGTTTTTTTGGCAAACTAGAATATATGCCTAATCAATTTTGTAATCCTACTTTGTCTACTCAAACTTCTAATTCATTATTTACTCTGACGATCGCACCTGCAAAAGTAATCCGTGGTGCGGGAGCGTTAACTTCTTGCGGTGAAACAATTGCTCGTTTGGGAACTCGTCCGCTGATTTTGGGAGGCGATCGCACTCTTACCATTATCGAACCTTACTTGCAACAATTACAACAGCAACAATTACAAGTTGCTCAAGCATCTTATGGTGCAGATTGTTGTGAAGATAGTTTAAATTCTTTACGCAAAGCGGCTAAAGAACATCAAGCTGATGTCATTATCGGTGTTGGTGGTGGCAAAGCACTGGATACAGCTAAATTAGTTGCTCATCAGTTACAGTTGCCTGTGGTAACAATCCCTACCTCAGCCGCAACTTGTGCCGCTTGGACTGCCCTCTCAAATGTCTATTCTGACAAGGGTGCGTTTTTATATGATGTGGCGCTTTCTCAGTGTCCCGATTTATTGATACTTGATTATGATTTAATTGAAACTGCTCCTCAACATACTTTAGTAGCGGGAATTGGCGATGCGATCGCTAAATGGTACGAAGCCTCAGTTAGCAGCGGACACTCAGAAAAAACTTTAATTATTTCCGCAGTCCAACAAGCGCGAGTTTTGCGCGATATCCTCTTTCAAAAGTCAGCCTTAGCACTGCAAACCCCAGGAAGCGAGGTTTGGCGGGAAGTTGTAGATGCTACCGTTTTGCTTGCCGGGGTAATTGGCGGAATTGGTGGCGCACAATGTCGTACTGTTGCGGCACATGCAGTGCATAATGGTTTAACCCACATTTGCAAACACGACAGTATTCACGGCGAAAAAGTCGCCTACGGTATCTTGGTGCAACTACGTTTAGAAGAAATGGTACAGGGTTCGCAGCTAGCTGCTGCCGCAAGGCAACAGTTGTTGAAATTCTATACAGAGATTGGGTTGCCGCAAAAGTTAAGTGATTTAGGATTGGGCAACATCACCTTAGGTGAGTTGCAAACTGCGGCAGAAATTGCTTCAGCGCCTAATTCTGACATCCATCGACTACCGTTTAAAGTCGCACCAGAACAGTTAATGGCGGCGATGGTTTCCACCACTGCACCAATAGATAGTACAGCAAATCGGGTATCAACAAGGGGAATTGACGAGGTTCAGGAATGAGTTTGGATTGGATTGTCCCGGCAGATCGCATACAGAAACTACCACCTTACGTATTTGCGCGGTTAGATGAACTAAAAGCGAAAGCGCGGGAACAAGGACTAGATTTAATTGATTTGGGGATGGGAAACCCTGATGGGGCAACACCGCAACCAGTTGTAGAAGCGGCGATCGCTGCTTTGCAAAATCCCGCTAATCACGGTTATCCACCGTTTGAAGGTACTGCTAGTTTCCGACGTGCCATCACTAATTGGTATCATCGTCGCTATGGTGTCATTCTCGACCCCGATAGCGAAGCTTTGCCGCTACTTGGTTCTAAAGAGGGATTGACACATTTAGCGATCGCCTATGTAAATCCAGGCGATTTAGTTTTGGTTCCTTCCCCCGCTTATCCCGCACATTTTCGCGGACCAGCGATCGCTGGGGGAAAAGTCCACAACTTGATTCTCAAACCAGAAAATGACTGGTTAATTGATTTAGGGGCAATTCCCGATGACGTTGCCCAAAGCGCCAAAATTCTTTATTTCAATTATCCCAGCAATCCTACTGCCGCGACTGCCCCCCGCGAATTCTTTGAAGAAATCGTCGCCTTCGCCCGCAAACATGAAATCCTTCTGGTGCATGATTTATGTTATGCTGAGTTGGCTTTTGATGGTTATCAACCCACAAGTTTGTTAGAAATTCCTGGCGCGAAAGAAATCGGTGTCGAGTTTCACACCCTTTCTAAAACCTATAATATGGCAGGTTGGCGCGTGGGTTTTGTGGTGGGCAATCGCCATGTAATTCAAGGTTTGCGAACTCTGAAAACTAATTTGGATTATGGCATTTTTGCCGCTTTGCAAACCGCTGCGGAAACCGCTTTGCAATTGCCTGATGTATATTTGCATGAAGTCCAGCAACGCTATCGTACCCGTCGCGATTTTCTAATTCAAGGGTTAGGGCAGTTAGGTTGGGATATTCCTAAAACCAAAGCGACGATGTATTTGTGGGTTCCGTGTCCCCCTGGCATGGGTTCAACAGATTTTGCGTTGAATGTATTGCAGCAAACTGGTGTGGTGGTGACACCAGGTAACGCTTTTGGGATTGCGGGTGAAGGATATGTGCGGATAAGTTTAATTGCTGATTGCGATCGCTTGGGTGAAGCTATGCGACGTTTTCAGCAAGCCGGTATCCGCTATCAGCCAGAAGCCGTTGTCTGTGCAACATAATAACCGTCTTCTTTGCGTCTTTGCGTGAGGCTAATTTGGATTTTAAACCGCACAGGCGCAGAGTAAGAGAGAAAAGAGTTTGATTTTCAATTTGCACTTAAACAATTCTGATGTTGCGATCGCTTGGGTGAAGGTATACGAAATTTTCAGCAAGTCAGTATTAACTATGAGGCAGAAGCCGTTGTCTTTAGTTGATAATAGAGTTAGCTAACTTTTGTCAAAACTCAATTTAATGCAAACCTCTGAAGTAACTATTCCGACAAATATAGTTTCTGGTTTTCATGCGCTTTCCGAACCCCTTAGGATTAATGTGATAGAACTGCTGCGACAGCAAGAACTGTGTGTGTGTGACTTGTGTGACGCTTTAGAGGTAAGCCAGTCGAAACTGTCTTTTCACCTGAAAACCTTGAAAGAAGCGGGTTTGGTTAACTCTCGTCAAGAAGGACGTTGGGTTTATTACAGCCTCAATTTGTCTCAATTTCTAGTTTTAGAGCAATACCTAGCAGAATTCCGCTGCTTTACCCAGTTGTTACCTACTCGTCGTTGCTGTTAAGACACTCCGTAATAGATCAACTTTTTTTAATGCATAGTTATATAGATCAACTTTTTTTAATGCATAGTTATTAGGCTACGGTTTTTTTTATCATTCATATCAACTTTTTTTGAAATGATAGGTATATACTTTTGATATAACCCACAGGTATGAGGTCAATGAACGCAAATAAATTGCCTCTTGCGTTTGGGATGTTTGCCTTATTCAGTAGTTGTACAGCAACAACCACCCCATTTTTTAGGTGATGAATTCGTTTGCGTCAGTTCTTTATAGGACTTACGCAAAAATTCTCTGCAACTCTTATTTCTTGTGGTTCAAAGACGCGCAAAAGACGCGGTTCGTTAAATAGGTATTCTACCCTGCGCGAACGCCTAGCGGCGAACGAGGGGAAAGTAAGTAATTGATTCTGAATTCTTTAGGACTTACGCAAGTGTCATATTTTTTTCGCAAAAATTGTCCAAAGTCACGCATTCCAAAGTCCAAAAACCTTGACTTTTGACTGTTGACTCTTGACACGAAGATATGTGCCAGTTGCATAAGTCCTGTTCTTATTCAATTTTCCACGTTACAAATTCTAGAGCTTGTTGAGGTGATTTTTGTGGAATATGTTGCGAAGAAAACTGCTAGAAAACGCCTTTCTTTTCTTGATCGGTTTTTAACACTGTGGATATTTTTGGCAATGGCGATTGGAGTCGGTTTGGGATATTTCTTCCCTGGAATAGAAGTATTTATCAATCAGTTCCAAGTGGGCACAACTAATATCCCAATTGCTATTGGCTTAATTTTGATGATGTATCCACCTTTAGCAAAAGTGCGATATGAAGAATTAGGAGATGTATTTCGTAACGGCAAGATTCTCGGTCTATCGTTATTACAGAATTGGCTAATTGGTCCGGTTCTCATGTTTATACTTGCCATCTTTTTTCTCCGCGACAAACCCGAATATATGGCAGGTTTAATCATGATTGGATTAGCCCGTTGTATTGCGATGGTGATTGTATGGAGTGAACTTGCTAAAGGAGACACTGAATATACTGCCGGATTGGTTGCCTTCAACAGTATTTTTCAAGTTTTCTTTTACAGTGTTTATGCTTGGTTCTTCCTTTCTGTTTTGCCACCTTTATTTGGCTTAAAAGGAAGTGTTGTTAATGTTAGCATTGGGGAAATTGCTACAAGTGTTTTTATATATTTAGGAATTCCCTTTATTGCTGGCTTTATCACTCGTGTTCTTTTGGTGAAAGCTAAAGGTAAGCCGTGGTATCACAATAAATTTATTCCCAAAATTAGTCCAATTACATTGATTGCCTTATTATTTACCATCGTGGTGATGTTTAGCTTAAAAGGCAATTTAATTGTTCAAATTCCTATGGATGTTGTGCGAATTGCGATTCCGTTAATCTTTTACTTCGTGCTAATGTTCTTAACTAGTTTTTACATGGCATGGAGAATCAAAGCCGATTATGCAAAAGCCGCAAGTTTGGCTTTTACAGCAGCTGGCAATAATTTTGAGTTAGCGATCGCTGTTGCTATTGCCGTGTTTGGTATTAACTCCGGTGCTGCCTTTGCTGCGGTAATTGGACCCTTGGTAGAGGTTCCGGTATTAATTGCTCTGGTTAGTGCAGCTTTTTGGATTAAAAAGCGATTTTTCCAAGCATCATCACCAGAAGCTTTTTAGTCAACTAATTTTTTTTGGCTTTATGACAACGTTTAATCACAAACCGAGAATATTGTTTTTATATGGCTCTTTGCGAGAGCGTTCTTATAGTCGCTTGGTAGCAGAAGAAGCTGCAAGAATTATTGAAGAATTTGGCGCAGAAGTTAAATTTTTTGACCCTCGCGAATTACCAATTCACAACAGTGTGCCAGAAACTCATTATAAGGTACAGGAATTACGAGAATTAAGCCTGTGGTCTGAGGGTCAAGTTTGGTCATCTCCGGAGATGCACGGTAATATTACTGGCATTCTTAAAAATCAAATTGACTGGATTCCTCTCAGTATAGGTGCAGTCAGACCGACTCAAGGCAGAACTTTGGCAGTGATGCAAGTCAGCGGTGGTTCTCAGTCTTTCAACGCTGTAAATACAATGCGGATTTTGGGACGTTGGATGCGAATGTTTACAATTCCCAATCAGTCTTCGGTTGCGAAAGCTTACCAAGAATTTCACGAAGATGGAACGATGAAAGATTCACCTTACCGCGATCGCGTCGTTGATGTCATGGAAGAACTCTACAAATTCACATTACTTTTACGTGAGCAGGTAGATTATCTCACAGACCGCTATAGCGAACGCAAGGAAAAAGCCGCCAAGGAGATAATCGCGATCGCTAATAGTGCGCTAGAAGCTGATAAAAGTTTAACCAGTCAATCTACCAATAAATAACAACATCATGAAACGAGTAATGTTTGTTTGCAAAAAAAATTCTCGCCGTTCCCAAATGGCGGAAGGATTTGCACGCACATTCGGAGAAGGCAAAATTTATGTTAACAGTTCAGGGTTGGAAGCAAGCCACGTAGATCCGAAAACTGTTGATATAATGTCGGAAATTAACATTGATATTAGTAATCAAACTTCTAAGCCTTTAAGCGATTTTAATCCTGAAGATTTTGATGCAGTAATTTCTTTGTGTGGTTGTGGTGTTAATTTACCCGAAGCATGGGTTTTAAGAGAAGTTTTTGACGATTGGCAACTAGACGATCCTGAAGGACAACCAATTGAAACTTTTCGTCGCGTTCGTGATGAAGTGAAAGAACGGGTAGTAAAGTTAATAGAATCATTAAATTAAGTAGTTGACTTTATTTAATACCAAATTCAGTTTTAATCTACTAGTCTGTCAAACTCATTTTGGCGGTTAGAGAGACGCGATAAATCGCCGTCTCTACAGAAAATCTATCCGTCAATTAGTCCTTGACGCACAACTACTTTATTCTTTAGCCCACGCAGGTGGGCTTTGTCTGTATAGCCGCACCTTTCAAGGTATCGGTGCTTTCATTGGGATGCTCCCCTACTTCTAATGACCAAGGCTTAGATATTGGCAAAATAATAATCAGAAAATTGGTTTTACGTCTATAGTATGATGCCACTTATCAAGGGAGAAAGCTAAAATATGAGATTGAGCCAATTATAGTGATTTTCTGAGGTATTGTGATGAATCAAACTTCTCAAAGCCTCCTAAACTCTCAACTAGAAAAAGTATCGGATGAGGGTTATAAAGTCACCTGGTTTGATTGGTTTTGTCTGTGGTATCCTCCAGGATGGCTGATTTTATTTAACCGCCATTGGCAACATTATCACGCCGATCCAGATGGTTGGAATTGGCTAGAGTATTTATTATTTTTAATTCCTGGTGGATTTTATCTGGCGCTATTGATTCGCTGGTTGCGTCTTGGGTGTCGTTCACCGCGTCGCGAAGTTGAGGAATTTGAGCCAAAATATCAACAAGCTTTTAGAGAAGAAATTCTGACTTTAATTGTTAAAAATTATTTTCAAGCAGAGTTGCAACAAGTTGAGAATTTGCCCCAAACAGGACCGATGATTGTGGCAATGAATCATGCAGGTATGTCATTTCCTTGGGACTTTTTGAGCGTAGGTTATTTATTAAGTAAAACACGAGAATGGATAGTGCAACCTATAGCGAATGTATCTTTATTTGAGCATCCTTGGATGGTTTGGTGGTTACCACCTGGATGGTCTACAGTTTTGGGTGGTGTGAAAGCCGAAAAAGATGACTTTGAAGCTGCGGCAAAAGAGCGTAAAATTATTTTATATGCACCGGAAGGTGTACGCGGACCGGAGAAAGGTTGGAGAAAACGCTATCAGTTGCAAAAGTTTGATTTGAGTTTTATTCAGTTAAGCGATCGCTATCAAATTCCCATTCTCCCAGTAATATGTATTGGCAGTGAAAATCTACATCCTTTCACCGTAAATTTACGAAAATTACAAAGACTAGTAAAATTACCCTTTTTGCCTTTATCACCTTTGATGTTCGTGTTTATTCTCTTTCCCTCAATGGGAGTTTGGGCAAATAAAACTCGTTTGCGTTACTTTATTCAGCCTTTGTATACCACAGATATTGATGGCGATAAAGTAAGTAGAACTGCGGTTTATAAGAAAGCACAACAATTGCGAGAAAAGCTACAAAGTCAAATTAATCAGCTTTTAGAATTGTTAGTTGATAAGCGATCGCGCTAAGGCATTATGGCTGTTGGATGAACAGCGGTAAGTTACACCTGGAAGAACTGCATAAAGAATACTTTCGATGAATTTAACTTTAGAGACAATTCCATGAAAAAGCTAATAAGAGCCAAAAAGCGAAGTACTACTTGACTAAGTTCTATATTCGTGTAAGTTGCAAGTTCAGATTGGATAAGCATTTCCCATGACTGCCACATCCACTCTAATGCTTCACATTCATGGTCAAACCCTGGTGTATAAATTCTTGCAGCGTAAGTGACATTACCCCAAGTAAGAATCTTATTTTTACTCATATAGACCATAATATAAACATCGCTGAATCGACTCCTCAATTATTTTTATATAAAAGCGATCGCTCTCTTATTCCCCTTCCCTTGCCAAACTCTTCAAAGCCAACAAAGCAGCACCATAAGCAGGTTCATTCCGAGGAAAAATCACCTTGATTGAAGGAAACTTGGCAACAATATATCCTGCAAACCTATCACGCATCTTGCATCTACCTTGCCATACACTTCCCGTTGTGACTATCTCGCAATTAGATGAAAAGCTAAATATCGCATCAATAACTGTAGAAGTAGCTTTTACCAAATCTTGCACAGCTGACTCAATAATATTATTCGCTACTTTATCTCCTGATGCTGCGGTAAAATCAACAACTGGCGCTAAAGCAGCTATTTCTTTAACACCCCATCCGCGCCGATAAATTACTTCTATTAAATCTTCTATGTTTGCCAGATTAAGATGTTGTTTGAAAGCCTCTACAAGACTTGTTGACATTTCACGTCCATCGTAAGCCTTCAATGCAGCTTGCATACCAGTAACAGCAATTTTGTAAGCGCTACCTTCATCTCCTAAAATATAACCCCAGCCGCCTACTCGCTTGGTCTTTCCCTGATGATTTCGCCCAAAAACTATCGAACCGGTGCCAGCTGCAACCACAACTCCCACATCATCACCAATTCCCCCCACTAAAGCAATCAAGGCATCGTTACAAATTACAATATTAGATGCTGATACCCAAGTTATAGGCAGTAATTTACTATTTTGTAAATCTTGGATCAAAGCTTTAACTATCTCGATATCTGTTGCACGTCCTACACCTGCTAAACCTAGACAAATGGCTTTAATATTGATATAATTTATAGAGTTTAACGCTTCATTAGCAGCTGCATAAATTGCCGATTCAATTGATTGTAGCGTTGCTTTAATCCCTATAGTTTGATAATTTGATGAGCCAGCTTTACCACGACCAAGCACTTCACCTGTATCTTGCATTAAAATGCAAACAGTCTTACTTCCACCGCCATCAATACCTAAAACATAGTTCATAGGATTTGATATTTTTGATTAAAGCTAATATATAGCAATTCTATATGTGTGATTTTTTTTTTAAACGAACCGCAACAGAGGTTTTGAAGAGGGCATCATGCGTTTATATAAAACTAACATCCAATTGGACACCAATATGAAAGATTATCTGTAATTTCTCCTTCAGAAACGCGCATTCCTAGACCTCCAGAGACAAACTGGTCGCTACCATTGTTGTACAACCACGCTCCCCAAACCGCAGTCATATAATTTCCGGCAATTTCTACTTTGGGAAATTCTAATAACTCTTGGTATACATAATTTTGTTGTGTATACCACGGATCGTTATTATTACTGCGAATAGCTATCTTTCCTGAGTTTACAGCATATCCACCTTCACCTTCTCTTCCTAAAATAGGTTTGGCAAAGTATGAATTCCCGATTTCTGTTGCAATTAGTGATGTTTTGGGAAAATACTCAAAAACTGTCCCAGCATCTTTGTTATTAAAAAAGTCATATCCCAAATCTGTAATTAAAGCAAATACACTCTTCGGTTGCAGCGCAAAGGCAGAACCAAAGTTAACAATAACGACTTTTTTTTGCAAGATTAGTTCTTCTAGCCCATGCCATAATCTTTCACCGTTTTCATCAGTATCATAAATAAGCCACTCAACCGGATACCACATGAAAAGTATGTCTATGGGTTCTCCCGTTCTCTGATAAAATAGGTATTTACCATCTTTAATCCTGAGATACTCCAACGGAAAAACAGCACTTTGATACTGCAAGTTATTGCTCAACCATTGCATAGTACCTAAATCTTCAGCATTATTCAAAGCAGTAAAGGCAACTCGACAGTCAGAAATCGGTTTATGTAAATGTGATGCTGCTCTGTATACATGCTGAGTGAGTGTTAGTTTTAATTTTTCTTGAGCATCTAAAGTAGGTTCTTTAAGTCCAAAATGTTTAGCTACTTTGCCGTTTCCCTCTGTACACTCAAACCAAAAGCTAGGAGTTTGGGGATTAGTTTCTACTACCTTTTTTACTCCTGTTTTTTCGTTCCAGCACCAGTCAAGGCGCATACAAAATGGTGCTAGAGAGTCATATTTAACTAGCTTGATGGTATCTTTGGGGAAGCCATAGTAAAGCAGTGTTTCTTCATCAAGAGTGCGAATAACTGACCAAGCTTGCGTCAAGACACTACCGACTAATTCTGATGCTTGTTTAATTTCTTGTATGGTCTGGGGCGAAACTTGATGACAATAATAAAGCGCGTAAGGTATTTCTTGGTCAGTTAAAGGTATACCTGTTTCTTCCTCAATAGGACAAAAGTTGTACCAACCCATTTTCATCGACTGAAATAGGTGATCGCGTTGAGGACTGTTGAAAATATTCATATTTTTTGCGCTACTCTTTTAACCACCAGCGGAACCACCGCGACCGAAACTACCAAAACCACCACGACCTACTTTAGATGAAGAATTACTTGATTTACCAATTTTGCCGGAACTACCTGCGTTTCCATAGCGATATCTTCCACTGTAACCACCAGTGCGGTTGCTAGATGAGGGTGGACAGTTATTAAGTTGCTGATTAGAACCCTGCTGAGTTTGTGGAGTATCGCAGGACTGACTTGTTTCTGGGAATCTGGCACAAGAAGCAAGTAGAGATGCTGTTATGAAAACGACGATTAGTTGAAATAAACTAGGTTTGAGCTTCATGAGTTTTTTTGGTTCAATCCCTAGGTGTCACCTATGGAATCTATAAAATATAACTACAAGGGTGAAGAGGAAATTTCGGTTTTTGTTTAAAAGACATCTCGAAAATAGAAGTTTTCTGTGGTAAAGATGAAACGAACCGCCTTCGCCCTTGGCGAAGGCGGTTCGTTTCCATATGGCAAAATTTATTAAAGTCCATCTTCCTTAGTTTTCCCAGCATGACCGCAACAAATTCAAATCTCCCCAGTCTCTACGAACCCTTCTCCACCGAAGCCAAATGGCAAAACTTTTGGGAAAAAAACCAAGTCTACAAAGCTGACCCCAACAAAGGTGGCGAACCTTACTCCATAATGATTCCGCCACCTAATGTCACCGGCAGTCTGCACATGGGTCACGCTTTTGAAAGTGCGCTGATTGATACTTTGGTACGCTATCACCGCATGAAAGGATGCAATACTTTGTGGCTACCCGGAACTGACCACGCCAGTATCGCTGTGCAAACGATTCTGGAAAATCAACTTAAGGCAGAGGGTAAAACTCGCTACGATTTAGGGCGCGAGAACTTTCTAGAACGCGCTTGGCAATGGAAGAGAGAGTCTGGGGGGGCGATTGTTAATCAGTTGCGACGCTTGGGTGTGTCGGTTGACTGGTCGCGGGAACGGTTTACTCTGGATGAGGGTTTATCGAAAGCTGTTTTGGAAGCTTTTGTTCGCCTTTATGAAGAAGGGCTGATTTATCGCGGTGAGTACCTAGTAAACTGGTGTCCAGCTTCTCAGTCGGCGGTGTCTGATGTAGAGGTGGAAAATCAAGAGGTTAATGGTCATCTCTGGCACTTCCGCTATCCGCTGACGGATGGTTCTGGTGATGTGGAGGTGGCGACGACGCGACCAGAAACGATGCTGGGAGATACGGCTGTGGCGGTTAATCCCAATGATGACAGATATAAGCATCTAATTGGTAAAACTGTCACTTTGCCAATTATGAAGCGGGAAATTCCGATTGTTGGCGATGAGTTTGTTGACCCCACTTTCGGCACTGGTTGCGTGAAGGTGACTCCCGCACATGACCTGAATGATTTTGAAATGGGTAAGCGCCACAATTTGCCGTTTATCAATATTATGAATAAAAACGGCACTCTCAACGAAAATGCTGGAGAGTTCCAAGGACAAGACCGCTTTCAAGCCAGAAAAAATGTGGTTTCTCGCTTGGAAACAGACGGTTTTTTGGTAAAAGTAGAAGATTATAAGCATAGCGTTCCTTATAGCGATCGCGGAAAAGTCCCCATTGAACCTCTCCTCTCTACTCAGTGGTTTGTCAAAATTCGCCCCCTCGCAGATCAAGCGCTCTCATTCCTCGATGACAAAAATTCCCCAGAGTTTGTCCCCCAACGCTGGACGAAGGTTTATCGTGATTGGTTAGTCAAGTTGAAAGATTGGTGTATTTCTCGGCAATTATGGTGGGGACACCAAATCCCCGCTTGGTATGTTGTGAGCGAAACCGGCGGCGAAATCAAGGATAATACGCCATTTATAGTTGCCAAATCAGAAGCCGAAGCTTGGGAAAAAGCAAATTCACAATTTGGTGAAAATGTCAAGTTAGAACAAGATCCAGATGTGTTAGATACCTGGTTTTCTTCGGGACTGTGGCCTTTTTCGACTTTAGGATGGCCCGAACAAACCCAAGATTTAACAACTTATTACCCTACCAGCACCTTAGTAACTGGCTTTGATATCATCTTTTTCTGGGTAGCCAGAATGACAATGATGGGTAAGCATTTTACCGGGGAAATGCCCTTTAAAGATGTTTATATCCACGGTTTAGTATTGGATGAAAATGGGCAGAAGCAGTCTAAGAGTAAAGGTAATGGGATCGATCCGCTGTTGCTGATTGACAAATATGGCACCGATGCCCTACGCTACGCGATGATTAAGGAAGTGGCTGGAGCTGGTCAAGATATCCGCCTAGAGTACGATCGCGAAAAAGATGAATCAGCATCGGTGCAAGCATCGCGCAACTTTGCTAATAAGTTGTGGAATGCGGCACGGTTTGTGATGATGAATTTGGATGGTCAAACTCCGCAACAACTGGGGAAACCAGAATCTGTAGAATTAAGCGATCGCTGGATTCTCTCTCGCTACAACCAAGTAATCAAACAAACGCGCAATAACATCGACAGCTACGGATTAGGTGAAGCTGCAAAGGGACTTTACGAATTTATCTGGGGTGATTTCTGCGATCAGTATATTGAACTGGTGAAATCTCGCTTGCAAAAAGATGCCGATCCCGCATCGCGCAAACTAGCGCAGCAAACCTTAGCATATGTCCTGGAAGGAATTTTAAAACTACTTCATCCCTTAATGCCTCATATCACTGAGGAAATTTGGCAGACTCTCACCCAACAACCAGAAGAATCACCGCAAACAATATCTTTACAAACTTATCCAGAGGTGGAGACAAATCTTATCGATCCAGCTTTGGAAGAACAATTTGAATTACTGATCGGCACTATCCGCACAATTCGGAATTTGCGAGCAGAAGCGGATGTGAAGCCAGGGGTAAAGGTGACGGTGAATTTGCAAAGCGACAGCGGCAAAGAACGCGAAATTCTTACCGCAGGGCAAGCTTACATTAAAGATTTGGCAAAGGTTGAAAATTTAACTATAGCTGGCGAACTTCATGTTTCAAGCGTAGCTGATAAAACACCTTTCAAAGGTTTGAAGACAATTGGTTTGATTATTGTGGCGTTTGTCTTTACTCGGTTGGCTTTCGTTGTTGCGGATCAAATTAACGACATTCCTCTTTTAGGAACTTTCTTTCAAATAATTGGTCTTAGCTACACAACTTGGTTTGTCAGCCAAAATTTAGTGACAGCTAAGGCTAGACAAAAGTTATGGGGTGCATGGTTCAAGCCCACTACCGAAACTAACATGCGGCTGATAGAATCACCACAGCCACAAGAAACTCAAGACGCGATCGCCGGGGTATTTGGTACAGTACAAGTGCTACTTCCCCTGACTGGCGTGGTAGATATAGAGGCATTAAGTGGCAAAATACAAAAACGCCTCAGCAAAATAGAAGGGGAAATTAACTCACTCACTAACCGGTTAAATAATCCCAAATTTGTGGATAAAGCCGCTCCTGAGGTAGTGCAAGCAACGCGGGATGCTTTAGCAGAAGCTGAAATACAAGCAGAAATTTTGCGCGATCGCCTGCGTGGTTTAACATAACTAAAAGTGAGAGTTAGGAGTACAGACGCGAGGAACCGAAGCGTCTGTACAAAGTTAGGAGTTATGAGTTAAATTTTGTTTTTAATTCAGAACTCAAAACTTAAAATTCCGCGCTTACTCACTGCTAAACGCGACTGTTGAAAGGGGGTTCGTGACCTCCCTTGGACTGGGCTCCTAGCCGACACGAGCGATTGAGTGCGATTGAGTGCGATTGAAAGGGAAAACGCCACATATAACAAACGCAGGCATTGCTGACGGCAGCTGCGGGTCACGAACGCACTGCCTCTCAACACCGCAGTAGCTCCTCTCCCAAGAGCGCTGCTTCAACCCACGCAACTGGCTCCTTTTAATTTTTACGAAAAGTCATGCTCTATTTAGCCCAGGTGCATAAAAACAAATTTCTCGACCAGCACCAGTTGCGTTTGTTGGCACGTCGAGAAGCTGACAGCTTCTGGGCGATAATCCCAGAAGAAGTTTTAATTTTGCTGGGAAAAGGCATCTCCATAACTGAGAAATTGCTCGTTTTAGTCGAGCTTTCCCCCACAGGAGACATAGAAAGACTCGAAGAAGCCACTAATTGGGTAATAGATCTGGTACAAACTTACCTCAGCACTGGTATCACTCCAGAATTTTTGCATCAAGAAGCCGAAAGAGCAGAACAATGGCGACAATCTTTAACTTTGCAAAACCAAGAACTAGCGCGTCGTTCCCTAGAGTTAGAAGCGCGTCGCGAGCAAATTCAGGCTCTAGAAGAAAGTCTCAAACGCGATAAAAACGGTAATCACCGCGAGGAAGATTGTGGCTCTTAAATTATAGTTATCAGTTAATCGCACTTTTTGAATACATTTCATACAACAGCAGTAACAGTTTTCTATTTCTCTCGCGTTTAAAATACCTTCCCATAGGCAGAGGTGCGTGTTCTAGATAGAGTAAATAGTCTAAACTATTACTTAAGCCTCCGTAATATTTGTAACGCAAATAAATATAAAAATATTCCTTAAGTTTGATATAAAACATGCTTTTAGTATGAAGTGGTAATTTGGAAAGCCATAGACAATGTATACACATCAATAAATTATCTTTGGCTGGAGAGGTAATTATGTTTAATATTGGAGATTACGTACTAAATCAAAAAAGTGGATGTTTGGGCAAAGTCATTGGTTATGGACATCAATTAATTGATAACGTCTATACAACAACGCTTCAAGTCCTAGTAGCTGAAAATGAAAATTCTCAGAAAAGAGAACTTGTCATAGAAGACATAATTTCAGCATGGACTCTTACTGCTGCGAATTAACATTTGTACCTTTTTATAAGCTAGATTTATTGGCTGGTACAATATGTCATTATTGCCTTGCTAAGATTAAATTACCTATAAAAATAGATTACAAGGTGCGTTACAAGACAAGTCCCAAGGCATCTTGTAATCTAGGTAATTCGCTGTAAGTTCCAATTTTTATTCACCTTAATTATTAAAGTATCTACTACTATATACTCAGCTTTATTTAGATGAAATACTTAGGTTATTAATCTAGATTTATATATTCAAAGGATAAATGTTATGATGACGCGAGACATTATTTTTTGTTTACAAGAAGCCGCTTTACAATTTATCTTCCAAAAGTCATTTAAACCTAAACACCCTTCTGAATGTTTCATAAATCCTCCCTGTGGATGTGCTAATCCAGGGAAAGAACTTAAGTGCGAAGAGTGTCCTGAACTTGAAGCTTGCTTGTCTGGTTTTCAACTTGCAGCAAGTTATCGAAACAATATCAAATATCAACCTAAAGATGGCTGTAACAAGTGACGAAAGGGCTATGTCAGCTACTATTTATGCACCAAGAAAGAATTTTTTTTAATTCTCTCAATGCCAATCCAATATCTACGCAAATTTTTGATTTTATTTTTAAAACTTTCTTTTGCATAACTTAAGTAAGATGCTGAACTTAGCATAAGTTCATAAGATTTACTAAAGCTGATTAAATTGATATCGCCGTTTTATCCAATCAATAATCTCAAGAAATCTAAAACTTCAAAGGAAAAATAAACATGAAGCCTTTTAACTTATCTAAAACCGTTTTGGCTAGTGTCTTTGCCGTCAGTTTAGCTTCTATATGTTTACCAGCATCTGTTTCTGCTCAAACTGGCAGTTCAGGTAGCGGTAGTGGCACTGGCACTGGTACAACAGGTAGTGGCACTGGTACAACAGGTACTGGCACTGGTACAACAGGTCTTGGCACTGGTACAACAGGTACTGGTACAACAGGTACTGGCACTGGCACGACAGGTACTGGTACAGGCACAACAGGTCTTGGCACTGGCACGACAGGTACTGGTACAGGCACAACAGGTCTTGGCACTGGCACAACAGGTACTGGTACAGGCACAACAGGTCTTGGCACTGGCACAACAGGTACTGGTAGCAGTACTTATGGAACTGGCACTGGTACAACAGGTACTGGTACTGGCACAACAGGTACTGGTAGCAGTACTTATGGAACTGGCACTGGTACAACAGGTACTGGTACTGGCACGACAGGTACTGGTAGCAGTACTTATGGAACTGGCACTGGTACAACAGGTACTGGCACAGGCACAACAGGTACTTATGGAACTGGCACTGGTACAACAGGTACTGGCACTGGCACAACAGGTACTGGTAGCAGTACTTATGGAACTGGCACAGGCACAACAGGTACTGGTACAGGTGGCATTCCGGGTACAGGCACAACTGGCACAACTGGCACTGGCACAACTGGCACAGGCACAACAGGTACTGGCACAACGGGTACTGGTACAACCGACACAACAGGTACTGGTACAACCGATACAACAGGTACTGGTGCAACCGATACAACAGGCACTGGTACAACCGACACAACAGGTACTGGTACAAATACTACCACCACAACTTCCACGGAAGTAAGACGCGATCGCCGTTCTAGTTGGGGTTGGCTAGGCTTGCTTGGTCTTGGTGGTTTAGCAGGTTTGGCTCGCAAAAAAGAAGAACCTAAGGTTTACCGCGATCCTAATGAAGCCACAAGTTCTCGCTCTAACTATTAATTTAGTCGGCATTCAATTAAAATTCAGAAGTCACAAGTCGAAGTTATAACTTCTAGCTTGTGACTTCTTGCTCTAAAAATGCTCAGGAGCAGAATTCACATCTAAAAATAACGTCGCCTGCTGTTGTTGACGTAATATAGAAGCGGGACATTTAATGCTAATTGACTCCTGCAACATCTGCTTCACTGCCTGAGCTTTACGTTTTTCAGGTGCTAGGCAGATAATTTTTTTTGCAGAACAAATCATCGGGATGGTGAGGGTAAAAGCGTACTGGGGTACATTTTCCAGATTAGGAAAATAACCAGTGTTAACTTGTTGTTGTCGGTTCACTGCATCCAGTTTCACCAATTTAACGCTATATGAATCTTGGAAATTTGCTACAGACGGATCGTTAAAAGCGATGTGTCCGTTTTCGCCAATACCCAGACAACATAAGTCGATTGGTTGTGCTTTTAGTAAATTGGTGTAGCGATCGCACTCTGCTAAAGGTTCTAATGCATCACCTTCTATATAATGAAATTGCTTAGGCTGTACCCGTTTCTGGACACGCTCTCGTAAATAGCGCCGAAAACTCGCAGCATGGTCAGCGGCAATTCCTAAATATTCATCTAGATGAAACATCGTAACTCGCGACCAATCTACACCACCATTAGCAATTAAAGCATCCAAAAATTTAAGTTGAGAGTTACCTGTCGCCAATAATATAGTGGCAGAATCTTTTGAAGTCAGAATGTCTTGTAAATACTTTTGGGCGATTTCTGCTGCACCCTGCGCCATTTCGGCTTCAGAGTTGTAAATCTGCACCATCAAGTCATCGATGCGAAAAAATTTTGTGGCGGATAACATTCGATTACAAGGATTTTGGTCAAAATTGCCATAATAAAGGCTTTAATTATAAATTGTCAGAATTAAGACAGTAATAAAAACACCGCAATCGTCGTAGAGACGTTCCGCCGGAACGTCTCTACAATATGTATGATTTGTCTGACATGATATTAATCATATTTTTTTATTCTGTTAACAAGAACAAAACAACAATGTAAACTATCTACATCAACTTTATAATATTTTACATTAACTCAAAACACCATGCTAACTGCAATCCTCTTTGACCTAGACGGAACTATTGTTAATACTGACCCTATCCACTACATAGCGTGGCGGGAAATGCTTAATAATTACAGCGTCGAAATTGACGAAAACTTCTATAAATCAAGAATTAGTGGACGGCTTAACCCAGCAATAATCAAAGATATTCTGCCACAATTATCACCGGAAGAGGGGATAAAACTTGCCGAAGAGAAAGAAGCGCTTTTTCGCGAATTTGCTCCAGATTTAAAACCTCTAGCGGGATTTTCTCAACTTCTAGAATGGACAAAGACACATCAACTAAAACAAGCTTTAGTAACTAATGCCCCTAGATTAAATGTACAATTTATGCTAGAAGTTTTAGGAATTAAAGAAGCTTTTCATACAGTGGTGATTGCCGGAGAAGATATACCAGGTAAACCCGATCCTGCACCTTATCTAGTTGCAATGAATAACTTGGGGATACAAGCAACGGATGCGATCGCACTCGAAGATTCTCCCTCAGGTATTCGTTCTGCTGTCAGCGCACATATACGCACTATCGGTATCACCTCCACCCACGACGCGCAACTCTTGCAAGAAATTGGCGCATTTATGGCAATTGCCGATTTCGCAGATTCCCAACTGTGGACATTGCTTAATTCGTTGATCGAGAAAGATTTGAGTGCGATCGCGCAAGCCTAAAAATCAAAGGTGAAAACGGTCAATAATTTTACAGGCGATCGCATGATTTTTACCTCAATAATTTTTAATACTCAACTACCGGAAGACAAATTACCCAACGTGATATCTCCCGCAGTCCCGATATTAATCCCAATATTGCGATCGCCTACAATTCCCACACCGTTATTAACTTGATTGCTAATCCCGCGAATCTTCTCCTCTGCTTTTTGTTTATCTCATCCCTCGGTTGCTAATCCCTTACCACCATGCAATAGTGCGTATGCAAATGGAAAAACACAAAGTTAGTGTAAGGCTTCTTGCGCCGCAGCTGGTTTAGCTTCTTGTAAAAGGGAATAGATAAGCGATCGCATAATTTGTAAATCAGTGCTAGCATTGGCATTCTCTGGCGACAGGCAACGTTCATAACGCAACCATTGGCGAGAACCCAGATTTGCGATCGCCGCTGCCAGTTTAGTTCCACCAAAATCGAGCGCTAAAATTAATGTCACAGTCTTTTACGCTCCTCCCACACCATCACTCTCAAGAAAGATGTTTGTTATCTAGATATGACAAACACTAAAGTAAATAGTGTTTTTTAGCAACTTATGACTTCTGATAAAGCCAAACCATTCTTCGATGTGTCTAGCGCCAAAGTACCCCCTCGCTCTATCAATTTAGATAAAGAGGCAGATCCAATTGAAGCCGACCAAGTGAGTGAACAAAGCGAGAAAGATCCAAGCCTTGACGATTTGATTCATGAGCAAGAAAACCCCGAAAATCTTGGAGAGCATCAAATCATAACAGCACATATTCCGGGAGGGGGTATCATAGCATCTCAAAATCAATAATTTTCACTTATTGAATCACTTTTCTTTGAGTCAAGTACTTGCTCAATAAACTGTTGCAACCGCTCATAATGGCTTCCTTGCCAATAAATTTGAGCGCAATTTTGGCAACGATGAAACTCATGATTTTGCGAGCGCACAGTTTCTGGTAATTCATCAATTACAGATTCCTTCGCCACAGGTGTTAACAAACCATTGCAGCGTAAACATCTTTCAAAAGGCGATACTACTTTAAATAAGTCGAAGCGTTGCAATACTTCGACAATTTGCTGTTGAGGATTAGTGCTTCTGACATAATATCCGTGTGTCACCAGACTCCGCATCAATAAACCCTTATCACGAGTTAAGAGAATGCGTGATTGGCTACTAGAAATCTTGGCTAATTCTTGATCGTCATAATCATTGCGGTATAAAGTGTCAAAACCTAATAGCCGCAAAGATGTCGCTAACTTACCTAAATGAATATCTAAAACAAAGCGGATGACACTCAGCGGTTTAGGTCGAACAGAGACGTTTGGTGCAATATCAAGCGTAGCCGAAATTGGATAAACGTTGATAGTGTCTTTATCCTGAACAATGTAAGAAAAATCAACAAACTTAGCATTGACTTCAATACAATCAACTTCGGTATGAGGCACACCTAAAGCCTCAATCATGTCTTTTATTGAAGCTCTCTCACCAAAAGAATAAGCTATTATTACTTGCCTTTTATAGCGTGGTAAAAAATCATTCAATTCTGCATGAAAGCAGAAAGAGGCAACAGCCATACCTACAAATCACGTCTATTTTCTCCATCATACTAGCGACTGGCTCTCCCGTTGGGGGACTAGGGACTGGTGAGTCCAGCACAATTAATTCTCCTGGTTTCAGGAGCGCAGGTGACTGGCTCTCCCGTTGTGGGACTGGGTAAGAGATACAGGAGTATACTCTTTTCAAAGTTTCGCAAGAAGTGCATTCACCGCTCTGAACAACATGTTATTTGTGAGAAATTTTATCTATTATATAGATAGGAGTAATGGTTACTATTGTAACTATTTTGCGCTATAAAAAAGCACATAACCTTGATTTTACAGGCTTTCGGGGATTTTTAAGCCAAGCAAAAATCATAAATGTTATCGAATACTTGCTTTTATTATTGACTTCAGTTACAGTCAAGTCAGATCCCCGCCTGAAACTTTTGCTGTAATGTGGGGGGTGAGATGTCAACGAGTTAAACCAACGCGATTTATTTTTTTTATTTTTTATTGAGAATATTTGGCAATATGTTCTTACTAAATAAAATATTAAAACCATATAGTCTTGAAGAATTGTTAAAGAATTCCGGAGCAATAAAAGCAGTATTTTTTTGCGAAAACTTTACAAAAATTTTCAATTTCTATCAGTTAAAGTACCGAGAGCAGCGCTTGGGATTAGATAAAAAATTTGGGGATGAAAGTGTAAATAACAATTTCATTGAGTTGTCTAAAAAAGGTGATTGGAATTACGCGATCACTCTTAATCAACTAAGCGTTCATTTAACTTTACAAGCATCTTGGCAAATTGGTATTGACTTTTTAGCAAAGCTAATTAAGCATTTTATTTTATTAGCGTGGCGTAAGAATATACCTTTAGGTGTAGAGACAAATGTTGTAGTAAATTATATTCATAGATTAAGAGAAAATTTAAATAAAAGCGTTGTTTTTAGAATTATTTGTGATAATTATCACAAATGTCTCGATAGCTTCAGTAAGCTGAAAGCTAGATACTGTCTGGATTATCAGGCTAAGTTCAATATATTTTGCTTCGGCAGTGTAACAAAGTTTATATCCAACTTTCTGCCATTAAAAATTCCGGAACTGCCAGATAGCATTGTGTAGAAAATAAACATTGCACTTTGTGAAAATATCTATTAAATGTATGCCTAGCTCTTTTGGAGAAAATATCTTCAAAAAAGAGACATTTCCTAGAAATGATGTTATAAAGTTGCTACCAGGTTTGAGGTGGGGAATATATATCTTTTCTTCATTGTCTTGCTTGGTATCAAAGGCAGCAGTTTCCTTTTGATGAGCAGTGAAAAAGATTATTAATAGGAAGATTTGGTAGTGAAAATTGCAATTTTATAAAGACAAAACTTATCTATAAAATACACAACTCAGTACAGGTAGATGACTCATTTATTTTGTTCCGACCATTCAAAAGAAGTAGGAGAGGATGTTATTGGTAGCGCCACCAACTGCCAAACTTATGTTTTAATAGAGTGTCCTCCCCCTTGGCATTCCGAAGCCTTAAATTCCAGATGGGTGCCAAATAGTCTGAAAGTTTTAGTAGAAGAGGTGAAGGGCACTAAACAGCCGATAAGATTTCTCTTGATTGCTAATAATGAATCACACAAAATAGACCACACTACATTGTTGATTTATCATCAACAAGAAGGTCTTAGCAATGGATATCGCAAACAAGAGTTTCAACTGCCAAATATTGAGCAAGCAGCACCTACTATCAGAAAATGGTTATCGGGGAGAACTCTTGATTATCAAGTAAAAACAAGTGCAACCAGAGATATTTTAGTGTGTACGCACGGTAGCCATGATATGTGTTGTGCTAGATATGGCAATCCGTTTTACTATCATGCAGATGCTACTATTTCTGATTTAGGTTTGGATGACGTGCGGATTTGGAAATCAAGCCACTTTGGTGGACATAGATTTGCACCAACAGCCATAGACTTACCAAAAGGAAGATATTACGGTGGGCTAGATCAAGAGTCATTCAAGTCGATTTTGACCCGGAGTGGTGATATTAATTGCTTGAATAAAGTCTATCGAGGCTGGGGAATTTTGCCACCTGCGATGCAAGTTATGGAAAGAGAACTAATTCTTCGCCACGGATGGGATTGGTTTGACTACAAAGTAGCAGGCAAAATCATTAAGCAAAGCTTAGATAATTGTACAATTGAAGCAGAGCTAATTTTTGAAAAACCGTCTGGTTGTCTCTACACTTATCAGGCTCGACTTGTCAAAGAGAAAATTAAAAGTAAGGAACTAAAGGGTTCTTGCAATGCTACGAAAAAGTTAGCGTTTGCCAAATATACTGTAACTAGTCTCAATCTTGTTGCTAGTAAGGTTCCAGCTTATTGTGCCTTACGAACCAGGTAATGTATAGTCCAAGGGTTTTCATCTACCACAAATTATCAGAGCTTATAAATTAAACTACTAGTTCGCCTAATGAATATTAAAATTTTTGCATTTAACGTAGTAAGCGCTTTAGCACTTACTACGAATAGGGTAATAGGGTAATTAAGTAGTCCCTAACATTTGTAAGTTGTGCAAAGTGGCATAAAGTCCTTCTTGTTGCAGCAGCTGTTCATGACTTCCTTGTTCGATTAATTCTCCTCGCTTCAATACAAAAATTCGATCCACATTGCGAATCGTAGACAGACGGTGAGCAATAATAATCGCAGTACGTTCAACTAAAAGCTGATTTAGTGCTTGTTGAATTAAAGCTTCTGTGCCTACATCTAAACTAGCGGTTGCTTCATCTAGGACCAAAATTTGCGGATTGCGAATTGCTGCTCGCGCAAAGGCTAAAAGTTGCTTTTGTCCGCTCGAAAGATTTGTACCTCTCTCCCTAAGCTGGGTATCGTAACCTTGGGGGAGATTTTCAATAAATTCGTCAATGTTTGTTTTTTGTGCTGCTTGTTGAATTTGCTCAAAGGTGTAGCTGTCTCCTAAAGTGATATTGCTTTTAACATCACCTGCAAACAAAAAGCCTTCTTGCAAAATTACTGCCATGTACCGTCTTAATTCGGCTTGAGGTACTTCGCGAATATCTACACCATCTATTAAAATGCGTCCTTTACTGGGTTCGTAGAGACGACACAAAAGACGGATAATCGAACTTTTGCCCGCACCGGTGGGACCAACTAATGCTATTTTCTCACCTGGATGAATGGTAAAGTCTAAGTCTTTAATGACATATTCATCGTCTTTATAAGCAAACCAAACATGTTCAAAACGGATTTCTCCTCTTGCAGACTTACCATTTGCTGTTTGAGGATTTAAGTTGTCTACGATATCGTCGATATAGCCGAATTCTGAATCTAAAAAGGAGTATCGCGGATTGGTGCGATCGCGTATTTCTATTGGTTCATCTAAAATATCGCTAACCCGCTCAATCGCAGTAAAACCAGCTTGAATTGTTGTGAATTTTTCCGCAAATTGCCGCAAAGGATCGAACAATCGCTGGGCATACAAAATAAATGCAGATAATGTCCCAAAAGTCAATTGTTTATTTAGTAACAACAAACCGCCTACCGATAAAACAGCCGCGATCGCTACTAAAGAAATCCATTCCAATGTAGCGGAAACTGCTGAATCAAAAAAGATGGTTTGATCGACTTCCTTGACGTAATCTTGGTTTGTATTGCGAAACAATTGGGCGTTAAATTTTTCCCGCCGGAATAACTGTACTACATTAATGCCGGTAATATTTTCTTGCAGTTGGGAATTAAGAACAGAAAGCTCTTCCCGCACTTTGTAATTAGCTTTGCGAAACTGTTGCTGAAAGAAAATAATTAACCAGGTGATTGGTATCAGCATGAACAGCAATAACAAAGCCAGTTCCCACTGGATAGAAAACATAAAACTGAGAATCACCAGCATGGAAAACATATCTGAGACAATGCCGATCGCTCCAGTCGAAAAGACATCGCCTAACACTTCCACATCGCTGGTGAGTCTGGTAATTAGTTTACCAACAGGTGTCCGGTCAAAAAAACGTACCGCCAAAGATGTAACATGATCAAATAAATCCCGGCGAATTTCGGCGGTGATTTCTTGTCCGAGCTTCTGTACCAGATAACCCTGAAAACCTGTAAATATCAGGTTGATGCTCACCGTTAAGAGCAACAATGCTTCAATGATATTTAGCCCTTGCATTAAAGGGCGATTTCGGAAAAACTCGTAAGTGCTTGGTTCCGAGCGAATTAGGGATATGGCTTGTCCAATTAGCAAAGGTTGCATCGCACCGGCGACAGCGATCGGCACGAGTAACAACATCGAAAGCCCTAGGAGTCGTCCACGTTTCCGCGCATAGGGTACTAAACGCAAAAATAACCGCCAGTCATTTTCACGCCGACGGTTCCCTGTATAAGATTTTTTTAGCGGTTTGGTATTGCTCATAGTTAGAGCATTATATAAATTTTTACAATCAGAGTAAGAAACTTAATTAATGTAGCGTTAATAATCATACCGCGACACCATGCCAGAGATTGAAGCTAGGCGATTAATAATAAAAATCTTGCCATGCCCACTTGGACGATGCCCAAGTTATTGAAAAGAATTTCCGGAAAGAACCTTGTGTAAGCTGTGCAATAATTCCTTGACGGTGTAAGGCTTCGACAAAAATGTTTTGACATGAATGTTAGCCAATGCTGCCAACTTACTGCTGGGGGTAAGTCCGCTGGTAGCAATAACTTTTACCTGTGGATTGATTTTTTGCAAAGTACGGATGGTAGTGAAACCATCCAGTACAGGTAGCATCATATCGATAAGTACCGCACTAATTTCGTTTTGATGTTCGACGTATAAAGCGATCGCCTCAATTCCATCACTTGCAATTAGAGTTTTGTAGTTGTGAATTGTCAACGAGGTTTTAATCGTGTCTTGAATAAACGTTTCGTCATCTACAACCAAAATCAATTCTCCACTTCCATTTAGAGGTGTCAAATCTTCTTCAGTTTGTATTTCCATTTCCTGGACTGCGGGTAAATAGACCTGAAAGCGGGTGCCACTTCCCACCTGACTATATACATTCACAAAACCACCGTGGCTTTTGATAATGCCAATCGCTGTAGAAAGTCCCAACCCTGTGCCTTTGCCTAGTTCTTTTGTTGTGAAAAAAGGCTCAAAAATTCTATCTATTATTTCTTTAGGAATGCCAATTCCAGTATCTGTAAGTGTAATCACAGTGTATGGTCCGCTTTTGGCTTCCAGATTCATCCGGCTATAATTTTCATCAATAAACAGATTTTCCGCAGAGATACTTAAAGTACCACCATCCGGCATAGCATCGCGGGCATTGACGCAAAGATTCATCAGCACCTGATGTAGTTGTGTACTATCTCCATAAACTGTCCACAGGTTTTGCGATACATCAATGGAGAGTTCTATAGATTTGGGAAACGTCTCTTTAATAATTTTGGCAACTTCTCGAATCAGATGCCTGGCTTGCAAAGTCATGCGTTTGCCTTCCACACCGCGTGCAAACGACAGAACCTGTTTAACTAGATCAGCTCCGCGTTTGGCGCTATCTTCTAATATCGTCAGCAGGCGATCGTCTTCCTGGTAAACATTGGGAAATTTGAGTGGTAGCAGTTGAGCTACTGCCAGAATCGGTGTCAGGATATTGTTCAGATCGTGGGCAATACCGCTTGCCAGAGTGCCAATACTTTCCAAGCGTTGAGCGCGAAACAATTGCCCTTGCAGTTGTTTTTTTTCGGTAATATCTGTATCAACAGTCAGAATTGATTTGGGCTTTCCGGTTTCATCGCAAACCAGAGTCCAGCGACTTTCAACTAAAATTTCTTTGCCAGCTTTACTAACTTTAGATAGTTCACCCTGCCATTTACCTTGAGCGACAACTGTAAAAATAGCCGATTCGATTTCCGGAGGAGTTTCATTGTATAAAAGCTCGGTGACAATCTTTCCCACAGCTTCTTCTGCCTGCCAGCCATAAAGATATTCTGCGCTTTTGTTCCAAAATAGAATACGGTTGTCTAAATCTCGAACAAAAATTGCGTCTGTTGTAATGTCAAGCAATGCCGCTTGTTCACGGATTGTCTCTTCGGCAACTTGGCGTTGGCGCAGTGCGGTTTGGCGTTCGCTAATATCAATACTGGCACCGGTAACTCCTATCACCTCTTGCGACTGATTCCGTAATGGCTCTATGGTTAAGTCGTAATATCGAGTTTCTTTTTCAGTTGTTGTAGATACTTCTTCTCTGGTTCCTATACCACTAGCGAGTACACCACATTTAATCGCGGTTAAACGTTGGGCATCTTCTTCTAAAAGAATATCCGAGTCTTGCTTGCCTAAAATATTTTCAACAGTCCATCCCATTGGGGGATTATAAACCCAGGTATAGCGTAAGTTCCTGTCCTGGTTGAAAACAAAGATAGGAGAGTTTTTTAAAGCAACCCGAAATCGTTCCTCACTCTGCCGCAGTGCTACCTCTGCTCGTTGACGTTCAATAGCATAGCGCATAGAACGTACTAGCAAGTCGCCACTCACCTGTCCTTTGAGTAAATAATCCTGTGCTCCCTGTTGTACAGCTGTGGTTGCTAAGGTTTCATCATCTAAACCTGTTATGACGATAATCGGAATAGCGGGAACCTGACGATGAATTTTGACAAAGGTTTCTAACCCTTGACTATCTGGCAAGGATAAGTCTAGCAAAATGACATCAAAGCTTTCTTTTTCTAGACAATTTAACGCTTCCTCAATGCACTCAACTGATTTTAAGTTGACCTCACTAGAGGTGACATCTAATAATAATTCTTGCAACAATAGGACATCACCAGGGTTGTCTTCAACCAACAGAACCAGAATAGGTTGATCTGCCATATTATTTACTCCGACGGCAGTTTGACGATGTTAAACCAAAAGTTTTCTATCGACTGTATAATTTTAACGAATTGATCGAAATCAACTGGTTTACTGATGTAACAGTTGGCACAAAGGTTATAAGCTTTCAGGATATCTTCTTCGGCTTGAGAGGTTGTCAAAACGACCACAGGAATTCGTTTGAGAGTTTCGTCAGCTTTAATTTCTGCAAGTACCTCCCGCCCATCTTTTTTAGGCAGGTTAAAATCCAGCAATATTATATCTGGATGTGGCATCGTAATATATCTTCCTTGTTTCCGTAAAAATGCCATTGCCTCAACACCATCCTCGACCACGTTTAAGTGAACAGAGATTTTGCTCTCTTCAAGGGCTATCTTGGTGAGTTCGGCATCCCCAGGATTGTCTTCTACTAGCAAAACCTCTATGGGCATAATCGTTGGTTTGATAATTACGACCGCTTGTCTGTGGTATCTGGAATTGTAAAGTAGAAAATTGAACCTTTGTCCAATTCTGACTCAATCCAGATACTTCCGCCGTGGCGTTCTATGATTTTCTTACAAATTGCTAGTCCAATACCTGTACCTGGGTACTTACTTCTGCCGTGCAAGCGCTGAAATATTATAAAAATGCGATCGCTATACTGCTTTTCAATGCCAATGCCATTATCGCGTACTGAAAACAGCCATTCTTTTTCTGATTTCCTTTCTACCCCAATATGAATTTGCAGCGGAATTTCCCTACGGAATTTGATCGCATTACTGATCAGGTTTTGAAATACCTGATTTAATTGGCTAGCATCAGCTTTTACTTCAGGTAAAGGATCATGAGTTATAATTGCGCCACTTTCCTCAATAGCAATTTTGAGATTAGCGATCGCCAGCTGTAATACACTATTACAATCAACACTCACCAAGGCTTGTCCGCGAGTGTTAACACGCGAAAAGTTCAGCAGATCGTTAATTAGTGTCTGCATCCGTATTGACCCATCTACAGCATACTCGATAAACTGATCTGCTTTCGCATCAAGTGAGCCTTGATATCTTCGCTGTAGCAGTTGTAAATAACTCGTCACCATCCGCAACGGTTCTTGCAAATCATGAGAAGCGACGTAAGCAAACTGTTCCAGTTCGCTGTTAGAACGAGCCAATTCTTCGCGTTGACGGGTTTCTTGTTCCAACAGTTGCGCTTGAGCCAAGGCAATACCAATTTGGTTTGCTAACTCTTGCAACAACTCGATTTCTGGGTTACTCCATTGTCGTTCTGCGTCGCACTGATGGGCAATTAGCAACCCCCAAAGATTTTCTCTAAGTAGAATTGGCACTACAAGGTTTGCTTTTACGCCATATTGTAAGAGAAATTCTTTATGGCAATCTTGGATGTTCGCTTTTGTAATATCGGCGATCGCACCCACTCTTCCCTGACGATACGCTTGTTGATATTCTTCTGGAAAGCAGGTATCGGAGGTTTTTTGCCCCAAAATCGCAGGATAATCAGGCTCTACTGCCTCTTGTACCACAGTTCCCGATCCATCAGTCCACAGACGATAGAGGACAACGCGATTGGCGTTTAGCAGCTTTTTGACTTCAGTGACAGTAGTTTGGAGAATTTCCTCCAGTTGTAAAGATTGACGAATTTTCAGACTGATTTCCGCAAAAAGTTGCGATCGCTGGTTTTGATGCTTTAATTTTTCTTCAGCTAACTTGCGATCGTTAATATCACTATGGGAACCGACCATTCGCACTACATTGCCTGTTTCATCCCAAAGCGCCTGACCCCGATCTAGAATCCATTTATAAGTGCTGTCTTTGCACTGCATTCGATACTCCGCGATATAAAACGGGGTTCTCTGGGCAAAGTGCTTTTGAACAGCTTGAAGTACCCAATCCAAATCATCAGGATGAACTCGTTGTTTCCATTCATCTATATGGTTAGCAATTTCGTGTTCTTCATACCCCAACATTTCTCGCCAACGAGGTGAGAAGAATACTTCATTGGTTCTAAGGTCCCAGTCCCAAATGCCATCATTATTACCACGCAGCGCTAATTGCCAGCGCTGTTCACTTTCTTGCAGGGCAATTTCTGCCTGTTTTCGCTCATTAACGTCCTCAAAGTATATTGATAGACCTTCAGAGGCAGGATAAACATGGACTCCAAACCAGGTATCTAACGGTGGGTAAAAAGCTTCAAAGGAGACACTCACCTGCTGGGCTACCGCGTTGCGATATTCCTGCTCAAAGATGGAACCGACTGCTTCGGGAAACTCATCCCATATGCACTTACCAAGCAGTTCTGAGCGCTTTCTCCTTAAAAGCGGTTCTGCTTGTTGGTTGATGTAAATAAAACGCCACTCGTGGTCTAGGGTATAAAAGCCATCAGTAATACTCTCTAGAATATTAATGCTTTGGTTACGAGCAGCTTCTGCCTCTGCCCGTGCTGCCTGCTCTTGCATCAAAAGTATTTGACGTTCTTCTTCTGCTTGTTTGCGAGAGGTAATGTCAAGTGTGACACCAATCATCCGCGTCGGACTACCATCAGCTTCGTAGATCGTCTGACCTCGTGCTAATAGCCAGTGAACACTATTATCGAGCCAGATATTTCGATACTCTGCTTCATAATCTTTGTGTTGCTCCAAAGCTTCTTGTATCTGCTCTTGCCTGTAAGCGCGATCGTCAGGATGGATGCGTTCTTCCAAGGCACTGTAAGAAAGCTCAAATTCCGGTGGCAAACCAAAGTTTACTTTGCATTGATTAGATGCCGATAACTCGTTTGTTCGCAAATCTAGCTCCCAAGAACCGAGTTTAGCTGCTTGCAAGGCGATCTTCAGCCGTTGTTCGCTCTCGCGCAAGGATGCTTCAGTTTGCTTGCGTTCAGTAATATCGCGTGTGACTGATAATAAAGCAATGATTTCCTCATTAGCATCGCGAAGGGGGGCAGCGTGGGTTTCTAACCAGCGACGGTTGCCCTTAAGTCCAATAATTTCAAACTCTAAAATTTCTGTTTCACCTTGAAAAACCCTCTCGGTCAAATTTACAAAAGCTTGACGATGTTCAGCAGCGACTATCGGATAAATGCAGCGTCCCTGTACCTGATTGAGGGAATCAGCTTCTATCATCGCCAGTCCAGCCGGGTTCATGTCAAGCAATGTGCCATCCTTGCTAAGTAATTTTACGCACTCCGGTTCTGACTGAATAATTGTGCGGAGAAGATTTTCGCTGTGTGCGAGTTTTTGTTCAGTACGCTTGAGTTCTTGGGCAAAACGGCACACCTGAGTTAAATTACGCCTTAGCTCCAGTTGATCGATAACTTGGCGACTCAGTGCCTTAAGCGCTTCCACTTGTTTTTCGTTAATTTCCCGTGGTTCGCGATCAATTACGCACAGGGTTCCGACCATATCTCCCCTAGGGGTAATCAGGGGAACACCTGCATAAAAGCGCACATTGGGATAGCCTGTCACTACCAAATTATTGGCAAACTGTTCATCAGCCAATGTATCCGGAATTAGCACTAGTTCACGTCGCTCTTGGCAAAGATAAGATAAGCCAACACTACGCGGCATTTCTCTACAATCCAAACCTAGTTTTGCCTTAAACCACTGACGATTTTCGTCAATGAAATTGACTAAAACTATGGGAGCATTACAAATAAAGGCAGCCAACTGTGCAATATTGTCGTAGGCTTCTTCTGGTTCAGTGTCAAGAATTTGATATTCCCGAAGCGCTTCTAGCCTCGCCATTTCCTTGTTATCTAAAGCTTTCATTATTAATTTTTTTAGTAATAACTAAATAATCTTTTTTCTTTTTAGCTTTTTAGGGTATTACAAAAAGGCTGAAGTATGAAATGAATAAATCCGTATAACCAGCCTTTCAAAGATTTGTCATTGGTGCTTTATTTACACCGTGGCGTAGTAGCTTGTTTTTATTATTTTCAACAGACAGTTTTTTTCGCTCTTACCTTTGAGTTTGTTTTTCTACTACCCTATCACCCACACTAACGAAGATGCATGTTTGTGAAAAAACTACATCTATCTAAGAGAGGATAAAGGGTAGATGAAATAATATTTTAAACTGTTGTAGAAATCTGAGAGTCTCCTGATAGCGATCGCTTGATCTTACGCATATCCTCAACCAAGTTGTGCAAATTACCTGTGTTAAGGCGATAACTTAGCGGATGAGCAATTAATCGCGCTGTGCTTTCATACAATGTAGCAATTTCAATCAAACCATTTTCGCGCAATGTCCGTCCTGAAGAAACCAAATCAACGATCGCCTCTGACATTCCCGTAATTGGTCCCAATTCCACTGAACCATACAGCGGGACAATTTCTACAGGTAAGTCCAAACTGTGGAAATATTCACGAGCGCAATTCACATACTTTGATGCTACTCTACCATCAGCAGGTAATTCCAACGCCGAACGGTAAGGACTCGATGCTTTCACCGCCACAGACATGCGACAATAGCCAAACTCCAAATCAACCAAGTGAGCAACTTGCGGCTTTTTCTCTCGCAGTACGTCGTAACCTACAATACCCAGTTGCGCCTGACCATATTCTACATAAACAGGTACATCTTGCGCCCTTACCAGCAGAGCTTTTGCTTTACCCGTAGTGTCAGGAATCTGAAGTTGGCGAGTTCCTGAATCTAAAAAAGCACTAAAATCTAATCCGACTGATTGTAACAAATGGATGCTCTTTTTGAGTAGTTCCCCTTTTGGCAAAGCAACAGTAAGCATTTTTTTTGGTATAAACATGCGATTCATCACTATTGAGAATATCTCTATTGCTTACCAAAAATTCGCCGTTAAGAGTATAAAAGCCACTTGGCTTAAAGATGCGTGGATGAAATACGCTTCGGGTGCGGTTTTAACTACGGTAATATAATCGTGATATTATATCTATCGAACCCGTAAGGGTAGATGCGCGGCTTCGGGTAAATTCGTTTGAATTTCTGTGAAGCAAGAATCCTCGTATTTTTCAATCGGGGAGTATCGATAAAAGCATCATGAGAATTTTATTGGTTGATGATGAAGTTGAGCTAACTGATCCCTTAAGTCGCGTGTTAACTCGCGAGGGTTACAGTGTGGATGCGGTTTATGATGGGACAAATGGTAGCCAACTTGCCGAAGTTGGCAATTATGACTTACTAATTTTAGATTGGATGCTGCCGGGAAAAACCGGATTAGAAATTTGTCAAGAATTACGACGTAGTAGCAAAACTACACCCGTGCTGTTTCTCACGGCTAAAGATACTTTAGATGACAGAGTACAAGGTTTAGATGCTGGTGCGGATGACTATTTGGTTAAACCGTTTGAATTGCGGGAATTACTAGCGCGAGTGCGTGCTTTGTTGCGTCGTTCTGGTGCGGAAGCGCAAACCACGACAGCCAAGCTGACTGTAGCTGATTTAGAACTTGATACGGAAAACCAAGTAGCCTTTCGCCTAGGACGGATAATAGAACTATCTGAAAAAGAAAGTCAACTGTTGCAATACTTCATGGAAAACACTGGACAGTTGCTGACTCACGCGCAAATTATGCAGCATTTGTGGTCAGATGATGAACAACCAAGCAGCAATGTGATAGCAGCATTAATTCGCTTATTGCGTCGCAAGATTGAAGTACCTGGTGAAACGCAATTAATTCACACCGTTTACGGTAAAGGTTATCGCTTTGGAATTGGTAATGGTTAGTGGTTGGTTGATAGTCCAATGAGCGATCGCGCTCCCTTACTTTGAGAATAATAAAACATGTTACAAACGAAAGCGATCGCCATGAACAACACCGCCTTACATGTATTACAATAGTAATATGAGCAATACATCACAGAGAGGCAAAAAATGAACCACCTGGACTTCTAAAACCGGATTTGACGAACCCAGCAAATGGCATTCATGTCATAAATCTTATCGTTTAGAAAATAGCTGAAGTTCTTCAAGCGTCCGGATATCCAGAACCAACAATTTGGCGTTCATCTCCCATCACCACAGTCGCCAATAATTTCGACAAGCTTTATATTCCTGCTGAAAGTTTGTCTCGTTCTCCGAAATACACGCGCTACCTCAGCGATGGTAGGCTATTAAGAACTCACACCAGCGCAATAATGCCAGAGTTACTTCCGCATTTAAAAGGGCAGCAACTCATTATACACCCAGGTATTTGTTATCGTCGCGATGTGGTGGATAAGCGTCATGTGGGTGAACTGCATCAAATGGATGTGTGGTTGATAAACCCGTGTAACGTCTCTACAGTTAAATTCATCGAAAGCATTCTTTATGCACTTCTTCCAGGTGTAACTTACCGCTTAAATGAAACCGCGCACCCCTACACTCGCAACGGTGTAGAAATTGAGGTGTTAGTTAATGGTAACTGGCTAGAAGTCGGAGAATGTGGAGAAATTCACCCAGGTTTACTGCAACATGGTTACAGCGGTTTAGCATCAGGTTGGGGATTAGATCGTTTGGCGATGTTAATAAAAGGGATAGATGACATTCGCTTACTGCGAAGCACCCATCCCCAAATTGCTGACCAAATGACGAACCTGGAACCCTATTGTCTAGTGTCCAATCAACCCACTATCAACCGAGATATGTCAATTGTCACCGGGAGAGATACTGAATTAGAACTGGAGTTTAGACTAAGGCATGACAAAATGGCTCAGAGGTACTGAGTTAATGAACTACACTCATCAAAAAACAACAGTCAAAGGCTCAAGCAGACTTTGACTGTTGTTTTTTGGAGCGAGAAGTGC